>Ga0208244_100505_pt1 | contig 36845 bp, 40 predicted proteins | sample SubbioCR12Aug_5A_FD_184828 | JGI IMG/M metagenome (GOLD analysis project Ga0208244, IMG submission 184828) | Serpentinite rock and fluid subsurface biosphere microbial communities from McLaughlin Reserve, California, USA - CR12Aug_5A (SPAdes) | ecosystem: Environmental > Terrestrial > Deep...
GGTATAAGAATATTCGGACGATTTCGGAACAGGTTGCTCAATTTGATTACCGTCCGGTCAAATGTAAGAAGACCTATCGGGTGGTGGCGCTGCGGAAGAACCTGACGGTGGAAAGAGGAGAGCAGGCTTTATTTGATGATATTCGTTACTTCTTTTATATCACCAACGATCGGACGATGAGCGCACAGGAAGTGGTTTATTTTGCCAATGAGCGATGTGATCACGAGAATGATATCGAGCAATTAAAAAACGGGGTCAATGCGCTTCGTATGCCTTCGGAGGATTTAGTTTCGAATTGGGCCTACATGGTGATTGCCGCCTTAGCTTGGAATTTGAAGGCCTGGTTGGGTTTATTGATGCCTCAAAAGATTCTGGGGCATCGGATCGTGCGGATGGAGTTCAAACGCTTTCTCAACACCTTTATGAAGATTCCCTGTTTGATTGTGAAGACGGGGCGTCAGATCATTTATCGGTTGGTTGGCTATAATCATTGTCTGAAAGAATACCTGCGAGCGTTTTCGGTGATTAAAGAGTGTCGAGTAACTTAAAGGGAGTAATCAGGCAATGGCAGCCATCATGCTCATCACCTCTCACAAATACTAAAAGAAAGGAGACCGTCTCGAATTGTAAAGCAGTTTTCAATGAAGGACCGAGACAATCAAGGGAGAGGTGTGTGTTCATCCGTCGCTATTTTAGACATATTCTTTGACTTCTGTCGATTTGCCAGGCCCCCGGCCAGTCTGGCTTTTGGTGATCCCAATCGCGCTTATTTTAGGTCTAGATGTCAAAGGAGTCTATGGAAAGGTCGTAAGAATCTCTTTAAAAGACATCGATCGGAAGAGGGTCTTCCTGGCCTATCGCGTCAATGGGGAACCTCTTCCTCAGAAACATGGATTCCCTCTAAGATTGGTCTACGAGGATGCCTACGGATATGACTGGGTGAAATATGTGGAGGAGATCGTCATCTCATAACGTTTAAACCTTTGGACCATCTTTCCAGAGAATGATTCAATTCCATTGTTCATCGCGCCACACCGACGGCAATCGGACTTAATACTCTCACCAGATCCTTTGGAGACATCTCACATAAATGGCCTCTTCTGCCGGCATTGATGAATATCCGTGGAAGGCTGAGAATGGTCTCTTCAACATAGACCGGAAGTTGTTTCTTCGTTCCAAAGGGGGAAATTCCGCCAACCATATAACCGGTGTGCTTAAAAGCTGTTTCGGAAGAACAGGGGGTAATCGATTTAACCCCGAGGACCCTTGCCAATTCTCTGGTCGAGACCTCCCTGTCCCCGTGCATGAGAGCGATGATGGGATTTTTTTTCTCATCTTCCATAACGAGCGTCTTAACCGTCAGGTGTTCATCCACGCCCAGGACTTTTGCCGCGACTTCGGTGCCTCCTTTTTCCTCATATCGATAAGGATGTTCTATAAATTCCACCTGATGCTCTCTTAAAAAGCGGATGGCGTTTGTGACCGGAAACTTCTCTTTTGTCAAAATATTTTCCCCCTCACCCCCACCCTCTCCCACCAGAGACTGTGTCGTAATTCCGTTCATGGTTCGAGAGCCTCACCACGAACGGATAACGGCATGTTTAAAATCAATCCATTAGCCGTTCGTCCTGAGCGTGTCGAAGGGCGAATGGCTAATTACGACACAGTCTCCCAGGGGAGAGGGGGGAAAGGAGTTGGGTGGCTACAAGTCCGCTCTGTGATACTTCAGCCCTGCCCTCTTCTTTCTCTTCGATTTCTTCCTTCTTAACTTTTTTATCTCTAAATCCTCGTCTGTCACCTGGCCCGACAACCTCTCCATTCGACTCACCAGTTCCCGCCTCGCAAAAAAACGATTGAGGGTCTGGCTCCTTTCGGTCATCCATTTCACTTCAATCCCTGTGGGAAGATGCTTGAGATAAACGCAGGTGGAGGTCTTATTCACTTTCTGCCCTCCCCTTCCCGAGGACCGGATGAATTTCTCTTCAATATCCCTCTCATGGATGTTCAGGGCTTCCATCCTCTGTCTGAGATCTTCTGTTTTCTCTTCACTAACTCCAAACCGGACCACGGAGAGCCTCCCGGTTAAATCCATTTCCTCTTCTTAAAAAATATCACCATAGAAGCACCGATGAGAAGAATAACCAACCAGATGACAGGATAGCCCCAGTGCCACTCCAGCTCGGGCATATATTTAAAATTCATTCCGTAAATCCCTGCGATGAAAGTGAGGGGCATGAAGATCGTTGCGATAATCGTCAGCACTTTCATCACCGAATTGAGACGGTTGCTAATGCTCGAAAGATAGATGTCGAGCATTCCGGAAAGCATCTCCCGATAGGTCTCAATCGTATCCATGACCTGGACGGTATGGTCATAAACATCTCTGAGATAGATTCCTGTGGTCTCGTGAATCAGTGGCGATTCCCTCCTCTCCAGCCCGCTGATGACCTCTCTTAAAGGCCAAACCGCTCTCCTCATAAAAGTGATTTCATTCCTGAAGGTCTGAATTCCCTGTAGTGTCCGTTCAGTAGGGTGGGTCATCAATTCTTCTTCGAGAAGTTCCACCTTGTCTCCCAGCCTTTCAAGGATGAGGAAATAATGGTCCACGATGGTATCGATCAGGGAGTAGGCAAGATAGTCGGATCCCATCTTTCGAATCAGCCCTTTGCCGCTCCGGAGCCTCTCCCTGACCGGATTGAAAACATCTCCTTCTTTCTCCTCCTGGAAGGAGATGACAAAATTCGACCCCAGGATCAAACTGACCTGTTCCGACTCCACCCGATGATCAGGGTCACCTCCGCAAAGCATCTTTAAAACGATGTAGAGATAATCTCCTTAGATCTCCATCTTCGGACGTTGATCCGTGTTGAGGATATCTTCCATCACAAGGGGGTGGAGGCCAAAACAATGGCCCAATTTTTCGATGATCTCGATCTGATGAACTCCGTCCACATTGATCCAGGTGACCGTGGGTTTATCTCTGAATGGAAAGCATTCCTCCACGGATCGAACTTCTTTCTCCTCGAAACGGATCTCATCGTAATCGATGATGGTTATTCTGGGCACAGCAGCCTTTCCCTCCCCGATGTGGATAAGCGCCCCGGGAGGAAGACCGATCTTCTTCGACCTCTTCTTCGTCAGTTTCGCCATTGAAAATCACCAGACCCTTCATTTTAAGAATATAATTAAGCTAAAGAAATGATATGTAGTGGTTGCAGTACTACTTTTGGGGAGGCTCTACTTCGTAATTTCCATATAGACCTCATATTTCAATCTTTCTCTGATTTTACGGTTTAAAATGGTTTCGAGATAAAAATTCAGAATTTCATCAGTCCTGGCTTTTAATCTTTCTAACTCTGGAAGAATTCTTTTTAGGTATGACTCTTCTTTAGGGACATAAACCTCTGTAAAACCTAACTGAAGAAAGACTTTTAAATATCTGGCTTCTTCTTCAGATTGGCATTCGATAAAATTTTTCCCCGAATAGATTTTCCAACCAAACAGGTCTCGCTCAATTTTAATTTCTCCCGAACTCCCAAACAATTCTTTTTTAGAGAGTGCCTTCCTGGGCAAAGAAAGGACATGTTCTTTATAATATGCACCAATAAATTGCATGATCAATTCTCTTTTTCTATCCGGTCTATGACTGTATTTTTAAGGGATAGGATATCAATTCCTTCATTTATTTTATTGTTATTACCCATGCTTTTTGCCTTTTCAATACGGGATCTCACCAAATCAACCACTGCGCGATAAACTTCGAGTTGTTCCTCATCGGTTAACTCGAGGATTCCACCCATGATAACCCTGTCCAATTCCCTGCGATCGGGTGTAACTTTTTCAAGAGAGGTTCCTTCTGGAGAGGAGGCACCGAGTTCAGAAAAAATTGATTCTACCTCTCTATTGAGCATATCCTTAAAAGCCTTCTCTATTTTTGCCCCATATTTTTCAATTTTATAATATGGAATAGGCATGGCCTTTAGGTCATAAACTCTTATACCTTTCGGCCCGCCACCCCCTCCTGGTTGAGGCCCTGTTACTTCCGCGATTAAATGAAAAATGGTAGAATTTAATATGCCGCCCAAAAGAATTGGATTTTGCGCATAAACTCCATACAACCTATTATTAATAAAAATTGGTGTTTCTGAGTAGAATGCAACTAATCTTTCCCTTGAGTACTCCGGCCACATAAGATGGGCTGATATTTCATCAAGATCATACCATCTTCCTTCTTTTCTCTTACCATTCTGAATACATGTATCCCTATTATGGAAACCTTTTCTTTCACCCTTCAGGATATAATTGAGCATTTTTTTATTCCTCAGTTTTTCTTTTGGGAGGTGAATAAGTAAGACTCGCTTTTTTAGCTCCTGAGGATCAGCTCTATAACCCTTTATATCCGAAGGGCTTTCTGCCACATGATTTGGCATCCAATTCCCTTTTTCGTCCTTGTGCATCCAAAATTCTTTCTCAATTCCACTCCTCTTTATCTCTTCTTCTGTGAGATAAAAAAATTCATTAGCCCCACTCTTGATTCCAGATCGTATTTCTACCACTTTTTTTAAAGGGACAAGTTTGTCTTTTCCCTTCTCTAAAATCTTAAAAAAAATATCTGGCGCTCTTAAATATTTCCCCCATTTTGCTCCGACATATTTGTTTTCCTCAGAATCGAATCCTTCATCCCATAATTCTTTTTGGCTCTTAGGGAAGATTCTTAAATCTTCGTTTTCATAAAAATCGTTGTGGGCAAGAATGGTCTTTTTTAGTTTGTCTATTGAGTTTAATCTTTCAACCTGTTTTTCCCATATATCTTGGGCTGGTGGGATAAAATATCGCAAAGGTTTCTTAAGGCAGGTATATCGAACAAGATTTCCCTCTCGTTCCTTCTTTTCTCTACATTTTTGAAGGATGATAATACAGGTATTGACATCGGGCTCATCAAACCATGGTTCCACCTTGGATTCAATCACAGTGATGATCTTGTAGTTTCTTAGGAAAAATTCCTGAAGGCCCTTGCCATAATCTACATCAAGCCATGTGCTGGAGACGATAAAGCCGAAATATCCACCCTCTTTCAAAAACTTTGTGCCGTGGACAAAGAAATAGGCATGGATACCTGCCCTTTTTCCGATTTCAGCAATCTTTTTGCCGGAAATTTTTAGGGCTTTCTCTATTAACTCCTCTTTATCAACGCCAATTTCAGATATCTCCTCTTGTCTTGTGTAAGGAGGATTCCCTGCAATGACATCATACCATCTGGGATAAGTAACCTCTCGTTTTTGTTTACCAAGTCCTACGACCAATCTTTTTCTATATTTTTCTGGCAGATCAAAACCCTCATTTCCGACAGGAAGAGCGAAAAAGTCTTCTTGAAGTATATTTGGATAATTCTTGTCTATACCAAGGTCATTTATTGCTAAATTAATTGTAGCAAGGTGGGCCGGGAATTTTGCGATATCATTTCCCCACAGAGACTCTAAGATGTCTTCATGCTTTTTATACTGATTCATCAGCTTCTTGTGTTGATAAGCTCTCACGAGAAAGGTGCCTGCTCCACAAGCAGGGTCCAGAATCTTGTCATCTTCGTGGGTTAAACAAAACCTGAGAATGAGGTCTACCACATCTGGATTTGTAAAATATTGACCTAAATTATGTCGTTCATCTTGGGGAATAAGGCGTTCAAAGATTCTACCAATGACATCAAAGCCTATTTTTGAAAAATCATATCTTCTGAGAACATGGATGAGTTCTTTTATCTCTTTTACAACTTCCTTTGCCTCGGGAAAGGCAACAGCGTCTATAAAGTCTGTAGTGTAGATGGTCTCATAATCTATCTTCAAAACCTCATTGAAGTAGGCTTGAAGATTTGTCTGAAGCATGGCCCCTTTTGTAAGACTTTCGGGGATTTCCAAAGGATCAAGTTCGTGAGGCCTCTTGGCTTGAAGAAGGTTATAAAAGAGAATCTTGTTTGCCAAGAGGTAAGCGGTTTGTCTTGCAGCTTTGTCAAAATCCTGAGATTCCCAGGCAAAACTCCAACCCTGATCAACAAACCATCTTTTTAACTTCTTAACAAATGAATGGTCTTTATGGCTTTGATCTTCAATAATCCTTCTGTAATAGGTTGAGAGAATTCTAATCTTTTCCTGAAGTCTGAAGATCAAAAACTCATCAATGGGTTGTTTGGGTTCTGGTTCTTTGCCAAGATGGACAGAATAAAGTTTCGTTAGAAACCCTTCGAGCTCTCTCTTTATAGAGCCACTGTATTTTGTCTGTTCAATATCATCGAGGTTCTCAAGCTCCGACAGTGAGTATTTTCCGATGATCAGTTCTTCTTCGGGTTTTAAAGAATTAGCTTTTTCTGTATTGAACCATATAAGTCTTTTAAAATTTGTTGTGGCAAAATATTTTGCTTTTCTAATCGTCGCCTTCTTCCTTGCGGGTTCTCTTAACTCTTTATCATCAAAAACATCAAAATAAGGCGGTTTTGCCTCAATCACACAGAGCACCTTCTTGCTCTTTCTTGATTCATAGATGACCGTATCCGGAAGTTTTTTGTCTTTAGCCGTGGTCTCAACATCAGGCATCCCAAGGTCAAGATTCTTCTTGTCAATAATTTCCCTCATCCAATACATCAGGATGGCAACAGCAGACCGCTCTGTTTTATAAACAGCCACATCAAAGGGACTTGGAACTTTGGCTGACTTTTCCTTGATTTTACTTTTCATATTCCTTTAGAACCTGACCGACGATTCTTCTCGCAATCTCAAAAGCGGCGGCAATCCTAATAATTTTTACATCGCCAATTCCTTTTATCTGTAAAAATTTTTGTAAAGGTTGATTTGCGATACCTTTAAACGAACCAAACTTTGCAAGAATTTCCTCGGCTATTTTTTCCGCAGATTTCCCTTTAATGCCCGAAGAGATTAAGATGGACAGTAGTTCCACATCTGTAAGGCTTTCAGCCCCAGTCTCTCTCAGTTTGCCGCCAGGATGATGCCATGGTTGGGTTACAGAATCCCTTTTGCTTTGATGATTATTCTTTTTTTCCAAAAAATTCCCTTTTCCCCAATGCAGTTCAAATTTATTTCAATATAGCAAAAACGCCAATGTTGTCAATGAAATCATTTTTTAAATGATCGACTCCGGATCATCGCACCAGCAGAGTATACCGCCGTCGATGTTCTTCACATTCTCAAAACCTTCCTTCTGGAGTTTGAGACAGGCCTTATAGGAACGAAGGCCTGATTCGCAGTGGACGGCAATCTCCTTCTTCTTGTCAAGTTCTCCCAGATGCTTTTCCAATTTCCATAGGGGAACCCAAGTGGAACCGGGAATCCGTTTCCTCTTGACCTCATCTTCTTCTCTTACGTCCAGCACCTGAAAAGTCTCTTTTGAAGTGGAAAGTTTCTCTCTCACCTCTTCTACCTGAATCCCTCTCACCCTTCCTTCGAGCTTGTTCGTCAGGACATTGGCCGCCACAATGACAGGCGAGAGGACCGGACTGAAGGGTGGAGCATAAGCCAAATCCACATTGGCCAGATCCTTGCAGGTCATCTTGCCATGAAGGGCCATGGCAAGGATATCGATGAATTTATCCGAAGGGCCTTCTCCGATGGCCTGCCCCCCAAGAATCCTGCCTGTCTCCTGATCGGCAATCACCTTCAGCGTGGACTCCTTCTCGCCGGGATAGTAGTGGGCTCGATCGTATCCCCTCACAATCGCCTGAATGGGATGGAATCCTTCCTTTTCAGCCTCCCTCATGCTTAATCCGGTCTTCGCCACATTGAAATCGAAAACCTTGAAGATGGCTGTTCCCATCACTCCCGGATAAACAGCATGGCCACCACAGAGATTTACACCCGCTACCCTACCCTGTTTATTTGCTGTAGAACCAAGAGGAACCCAAACTTTTTTCCCTGTAATCAGATGGGTTGTCTCGGCGCAATCTCCTGCTGCATAAATTCCCTCAGCGCTGGTCTCCATCCGCTCGTTCACCCACACCGCCCCGGTCTCACCGATCCTCAACCCGGCCTTTTTCGCCAGCTCTACCCGGGGCCGGACTCCAAGGCTCATCAGAACCGCATTCGCCTCTATCTCACGGCCTGCTGTCCGGACCTGCGTTACCTTTCCTTCGCTCCCTCTCAGGGCCTCAATGCCCTCTGAAGTATAGATCTTAACCCCTTTCTTCTCCAGATATTGACGGAGCAATCCGGCGAAATCGTCATCAAAAAGCGTGAGGATCTGGGGCGCCAATTCAACGATCGTCACCTTTTTGCCTATATGGATGAGGGATTCGGCCATCTCGAGACCGATGTAGCCTCCACCAGCGATCACCACATCGGTGATCTTATCCGACTTTAAAGCCTGAAGGATCTCATCAGCATCGAAGATCGATCGAAGATAAAAGACATTTCCCAGATCGATGCCTTCGATCTTCGGTCGGATCGGCTGGGCACCTGTTGCGATGACGAGCCGGTCAAAATGATCCTCAAACAGCTCTCCCGATTCGAGGTTTTTCCCGGAAATCGTCTTCTCTATAATATCTATCTCTTCGATCTGTCGGTTTCTCAGGACTTTTATCCCGTCCTGAGCAAACTTGCCGGGTGTCCTGGAGATCAGATCTTCTCTCTTCTTGATCAGGCCACTGACAAAATAGGGAAGTCCACAACCTGCATAGGAAATCTCCTCTTCTTCCTGATAGACGACAATCTCCATCTCAGGGTCGCACCTTTTCGCCTTTGCGGCCGCCTTAGGCCCGGCGGCTACTCCTCCGATCACCAAAAGCCTCTTTCCCATTTTGAATCCTCTATTAGATTTTACTCTGCACCCTTTGTTTAATGACAATCCACGAGGGTTACCCGGATCGGCGCTGTTGATAAAAATTCCAGAGCGCCTTCGATTGAGGATCGAGGTTGGTCAGACCGTATTTCTGAGCCCAATCCATCGCCTCCATAAATTCCTGAGCTGTGATCCCCCGAGCGATCTCCTGGTGCTCGTATGCCTTATACTCAACCCGATACTGGGCCATGATGTTGATATAGGTGTTTTTGGGCAGAGCCTCAGCCACCCACCTCAAAAATTTCTCCGCCCCTGACACCCGGTTGGGCATGACCAGATGCCGGATCATCACCCCCCGCAGAGCAATCCCCTGTGGATCGGGCTGGAGGACACCTACCTGCCGGTGCATTTCAACAATTGCCCTCTTCGTCACCTCGGGATAGTCTGATGCCCCGGATGAATATTTTGCCGATTTATCGGGGTCCATATATTTCATATCCGGAAGGTAGATATCAACGATCCCGTCTAAAATCTTCACTATCTCCGGCAGTTCATAGCCGCTCGTGTTGTAAACCAGTGGAAGTCGCAACCCTTTTTTCAGGGCGATTCGGGTAGCGTTGAGAATATTGGGCATGACGTGGGTTGGGGTGACCAAGTTGATGTTGTGGCACCCCATTTTCTGAAGTTTGAGCATCATGTCCGCTACATCCTCATCTTCAACCTCCTTCCCTTTCCCTTCATGGGCGATGGGCCAGTTCTGGCAGAAGATACAACGCAGGTTACAATTGGAGAAGAAGATGGTCCCGGACCCCCCTGCACCGACCAATGGCATTTCTTCTCCAAAGTGGGGGTTGAAGCTAAAGATGACAGGTTTCAAAGGAGCCCGGCAGAAGCCCTTCTCGCCCTTTAGGCGATTCACCCCGCACATCCTCGGGCAGAGCCGGCATTTTTCAAAGAGTGCATACGCCTGTTTAATTCTCTGAACCAGCTTACCCTCTCCCTCAAGTTTCTCATAGGCCGGCGCCCACCGCTCTTCTTTTCTCTTGGCGAAAAGAGAGGAGGGAAAAAGGAGTAAACCGCTTAAGAGAGCCGAACTCTTAATAAAATTTCTGCGAGTGAATGCCATATGGATAAGATTATACTTCACCGAGGTAAAGATGTGAAGAGGGTAAGTTTAAGAGAGCTCTGGAAAAAACTTTTCGCTCTCTGATTACACAGATTCCAAAAAAAGATTCCAGAGATTCTTCTATATTTATCAATGAATTTCTAATCTGTGTAATCGATCCCTAATCCATGTAATCAGAGATTTTTAATATTTTCTAAAAATCTCATTCAAAAAGGTTGACGAGAAGATTGGTTCGGCTATAATTAAAGTGTGTTTCTAAATTCAGTTAGTTCGTCATACCCGCGAAGGCGGGTATCCAGAACGTATTGAAAAGACTGGATTCCCGTTTCCACGGGAATGACAGAAAAAGAAGATTACGGCATTTATGGACAGATGCTAATTTAATATCATGATAACGAACAAAACAACTTCTCATCCCCAAATGACGAGGCGGGAGGTTTTAAAGCTCTGTGGCAAGAGTTTTTGTCTCCTCGCCGGTAGCGGTCTTTCCGGCTCTCCCCAAACCTCTCAAGCCCAGGGGATGAAGAAGGGGCTCATTAAGACGAAACTCTCTCCTTACTTCACACCACTTGAGGGAGGAGACATACGGTGCGAGCTCTGTCCCCATCAATGCCGGGTCTCCAGGGGGAAGAGAGGTCTTTGCAGGGTGAGGGAAAATCGGGACGGCAAATATTACAGTCTGGTTTACGGAAATCCCTGCGCCATCCATCCCGATCCGATCGAGAAGAAGCCCTTCTTCCACGTCCTTCCTGGAACGATCTCTTTCTCCCTCGCCACGGCAGGGTGTAATTTCCAGTGCAAATTCTGCCAGAACTGGGAGATCTCCCAGGCCTCTCCCGAAGATGTGTTCAGTTATGACGTCCCACCGGAAACAATCGTGAAGAAGGCCAAAGAGATAGGCGCCCATTCGATCGCTTATACCTATGTGGAACCCACTGTCTTCTATGAGTATATGGCAGACATCGCACAGCTCACCAGGAAGGCGGGGCTTCTCAATGTCACTCACTCCAATGGCTTTATCAATCCCGTTCCGCTCCGGAATCTTTGCAAGGTACTGGATGCGGCCAATATTGATTTAAAAGGTTTTTCAGACCCATTCTACCGTGAATTGTGCAGCGGAGAACTCAATCCGGTCCTTGAGACACTGAAGATCCTGAGAGGGGAAAAAGTCCATCTGGAGATCACGAATCTGATGATTCCCACGAAGAATGATGAGATGTCCATGGTCAGAGAAATGTGCCTATGGATAAAGAAAGAATTGGGCGCAGATACTCCGGTCCATTTTTCAAGGTTCTACCCTTTATATAAACTCAGGACCCTGCCTCCGACCCCTGTTTCAACCCTTGAGAAAGCAAGGGCAGTGGCTTTATCCACAGGGCTGGAGTATGTCTATATCGGAAACATCCCCGGCCATGAGGCTGAAAATACCTTCTGTCCGAAGTGCAAAAAGATGGTCATCCAGAGAACGGGATATATGGTCGGGGAGGTCAACATGAAAGCTGGAAAGTGCAAGTTCTGCGGAAAACCCATTCCCGGCATCTGGGCATGAAAAAATTACCCTTCCCCTGTCCGATCTGTGGTTGGAAAAAAGATTATCCTCTGGAGGAATTATTCGAAGGGGCAGTTCTCATTTGCCCCTTTTGTAAACTCACCCTGACTCTCCACGGCCATATGTGGGAGAATGTCCAAAAAGAGATTCAAAAATTGAAAGATGAGAATTAGGAAATGAATGGGATCTTTAAAGACGGGCTTGATGCACTTCTGTATGTCAGCTTAGGGTTTTGGATTAACGCTTCGTGCTGTAGATTCGAAGAGAGCCCTGGGAAGGCATGACAACGGTTCGACTTGGATAATATCCCCCTGGCACCGCAACGCCAGAATAAACAATGGAATCCGGGCCCATCAGAGTGCCAGGAGAAGCGACGGAGTTACATCCGGTTTCTGTACGGTCACCCAGGATTGCCCCCAGCTTACGCCGTCCCGTATCGTACCGCTTCTTGTCTACGGCGACGGTAATCGACCCAGGTATCATCTTCAGGTTAGCAAGCTTTGTTCCCGCACCAAGATTTACGTCTTTACCTAAAATGCTATCACCCACATAAGCAAAATGGGCTGCCTTTGCACCGTCCAACAGAATAGAAGCCTTCATCTCCGTCGTGTGTCCGACAACACATCTGTTCCCCACGATGCAATCCCCCCGGATATAAGCTCCCTGGCGAATTTCAGAGTGATTCCCAATAACCACCGGTCCCTTAATAAACGCACCCGGCTCAACGATGGTTCCCGGCCCGATGATGATTTTGTCATTGGAAAGGTATGCTCCGGGTAAAATCACAGCCGCATCTTTTACTATTTCTCCTTTCATGGAGACCCGTATCGAATGATTGGGACCTGAAGTTTCTATCTCAAAGTCGTTTCGAACTTCACCATCATAAATGATGAGGGCTTTGTCGATTAGGCCTGTTGTCTTGGATAGTGGCCACGATTTCTGGAAGAAGGCAGCAAGATAGTCCTTCAGACGATCAAGCGCCGTCCATACAGGTTCGTCTTTTGAGAAGATCCCTTGATGTTCAAAATCCTTTAGGTCAAAAAAATCCTGTGGGGTTAGCATTCGCTTCTCCAATCTCAGTCCTCTTCCATCGTCGAGGTGTCCCCCAAGGGTAGCCCAAGTTCCTTGGCCTTCAGCAAACGCCGCATGATCTTTCCACTCCTCGTCTTGGGCAATGTGGGGATGAACTCAATTTCACGGGGAGCCGCGGCGCTGGAAAGCCGCTTCATCACAAATTTTTGAATGTCATGTCGTAATTCTTCCGAGGGGGCGTAACCATCTTTCAAGGAGACAAAGGCCTTAACGACCTCCATGGCGATCGGGTCCGGTTTGCCAATCACACCTGCTTCTGCAACAGCACGATGTTCTATGAGAACCGATTCCACCTCAAAAGGACCTACCAGGTGTCCTGCCGTGTTGATCACATCGTCGGTCCGACCCACAAACCAGTAGTAGCCCTCTTCATCCCTCCTTGCTCTGTCACCTGTGATGTACCACCCGCTCTTGAATCGTGATTGGTACAATTCTTCTTTTTTCCAATAGGTGCGGAACATGGAAGGCCACCCGGGTCTGAGGGCCAGGTTTCCTTCTTTGCCAGGGGGGAGATCATTGAAGTTGTCATCCACGATTCCTGCATGGATCCCGGGAAAAGGCTTTCCCATGGAACCTGGCTTAATGTCCTGAATCGGGTAGTTGGCGATCATGATCGCTCCGGTTTCTGTCTGCCACCAGTTATCGTGGAAAGCTTTTCCAAAGACCTCCTTTCCCCAGACGACCGCCTCAGGATTGAGAGGCTCCCCCACACTGTACATGTGACGCAATGCATCGAAACCATGCTGCCGTGGAAGCTCGTTCCCTGCCTTCATGAGCATCCGGATGGCTGTAGGCGCTGTGTACCAGATGGTCACTTTCTTTCGTTCAAGGAAGCTGTACCAGTGTTTGGCACTGAATCCTCCTTCATAAACAACTTGAGTGGCTCCATTCGACCAGGGGCCAAACATTCCGTAGGAGGTCCCGGTGACCCAGCCTGGGTCTGCTGTACACCAGTAGACATCTTTCTCCTGGAGATCCAGAACATATTTGGCGGTGGCGTAATGGCCCACCACGGCCCCATGGACATGGACAGCCCCCTTCGGTTTTCCCGTTGTGCCGGAAGTGTAGTGCATAATGGCGTAATCTTCTTTGTGAGTTTTAACAATATCGAAGGATTCAGAGGCCTCAGTCATCACCTCATCATAAAATAAATCTTTAAGATCAACCTTTCCTTCTCCCCGGCGGGCCAGAATGATATGTTTAAGAGCAGGGAGTTCAGGTAGAACCTCATTGATTTTCTTTTTGAGAGAGGGGCTGGTGATCAATACTTTTGCTTCGCTATCTGCCATGCGATCTCTGACGGCATCCGGTCCAAAAGCGGAAAAGAGCGGACCAATCACACCACCCGCTTTAAGCGTTCCAAGAATGGAGATATATATCTCCGGGACCCGTTCCAAGAAAAAAAAGACCCGGTCTCCTTTCTGGACACCAAGGTCTTTGACAAGGACATTGGCAAACTTGTTACTCAATCTCGACAGGTCCTGGAAGGTGTACTCTTCCCCCTCGCCTTTTTTGCTCTCCCATATCAGGGCCTTCTTGTTCCTCCGGTCTGTTTTAAGGTGTGAGTCGATGGCCACATGGGCAATATTTATATGCTCCCGATCGAACCAGTCTAACTCCATGGAGACCTTGTCCCAGCTAAACTCATTGCCCATCTTAAGGTAATCCTGAAGATTAGGTTTGACGGCATATTGTTCCAACGGCAATTTGATTATTTTAGGATATTCCATGCACGATCTCCTTATCCCCCCTCCCAAGTGGGACGGGCATCTTGCCCGTTATTACAGGCTGGAAGCCTGTTCCACCAAGGGGGATGAAATTTCGGGGAAATTTCAAATATTTTTGGTTAAGACTTTAAAGCTATTTTTGACTCGACCAATTTCACGAGTTCACCCACATTAGGAATATCCACGAGGTCATCGCCTTGTAGCTGTAAGCCGTATCGTGCATCAATGGCCTCAGCCAGATTCAGAAGTCCCAGGGAGTCAGCTCCCAGATCGTCTTGCAGGTGGGCTTCGGGAACGACTGCTTCATCGTCCAGGGCAAGTTCAGCCTTAATAATTTCCTTAATTTCTTCGTAGAGGGTCATCGTCCACCTTTCTCATTTTTTGGCTTTGGATTTTAACATATTCGGCCATAAATATCATGCGCCCGTTTTGGGCGGTTCTGTTAATGATAAGGGAATACCATCTGTTTTGTTTGTATAGGCGCAAGTTGATAAAATTATTATTTAGCCCTCAGAGGGGGAAAATCGAATAATTCTATCTCAAAAACCTCTGCATATTGGGCCGGACCATCAGCAGGGGGCAAAATTTCTTGTAGGCGACTATGACTTAAATGATTCATACGGAGAATGCGTTCATCGAAACCCATACCGCGACTGTGAATATTTCTCTGTTGTTGAGAATTGTGGACCCTCAGCAATGCCCTTTTCCAGTCCGCACTTTCTTCCCCAAAAAGAACAAAGAGGTCATGACGCATCTCAAGCGTTTTCGGATCTTCGTTATATAAAGCAACAACGGGTTTTTCTTTCTTGAGTATAAGGTCTTCGGCGCACTCCCGAAAAACCTGATAGACCCGTGCGTGTGTCTGGTTCGGATCTTTACCAATAGGCATGATGACAATATCCGGCGCTATGGATAGGAGATGGTCCCTCATCTTGGCCGAGCTATGAGGAGAATCGAGCCCCTCGTTTTCCTCTATGCCAAGGAAGGTAAGTCTATCCGGATTCAATCCAAACATCTCCGTTGCCCGGGTTTGCTCTCTTCGCCGGATTTCAATCTTTTTTTTTTGTAAAGAGATAGAATCGTTATTCTGCCATCTCTGGGCGTACTCATCCTCCACACCAGAGGGGCTTATGGTCACAATAGTAGCCCAGATATCGCAACCCAAACGCATCAAGATTCTACAGGTGATTGCAACGCTTTCAGGGTCATCGGGATGGGGACCTAATATGAGGACCTTGCCATATGTCGGGAAACGAACTTTCCTCGCAGAAACATCTTCAAACTCACTCCATATGAATGGTCGATCCTTCCAATACTGCTTTAAGTCAGAAATAAATGTCTTCATGGCACGAGTAGCGTCGGAAAGAAGATCGAATTTCAGATTTGCGGCCGGTGTTAAGCTAATTTAATTTTAAGGTTTTTCCCCAAGGCTAGGGCCGCTCTTTCGAGCGTCTGCAACGTAATGGAGACATTGGCAGGATCAAGCAGCCTGTCCAAAGCAGAACGGCTGGTATGCATTTTCTCTGCCATAGCAGATTTTGTCAGTTTTGCCCTTTTCATCTCCATCTCAATCTGATAAGTGATGACTCTTTTAATTGCTGCGGCCTCCGTTTCCGCCCGCAGACCTTCTTCTTCAAGGAAATCATCAAAACTGGAACCTAAGTGTTTGTTTTTCATTTTTTACCTCTCTTATAATTTTGAACCAGGATAATTTAAGGCTAAATTATTCGTTGGGGTCGAAACATATCCCCGTTGCTATTTGAAATTGCGGTTTGTAATATACTCTCTTTCGGAAAATTGGGGAAGTAAACTTATGAAAATGATTTTTCTACAGACTCAACGGCTAAATAAGCGGCGCGTCAGCTTTATACCACGTCTGTATTGACTCTCTTTTTTGATAACCTTCTTCATCAGACTCAATTTACGATTAATTTTATCGTTCTTGATTTCATGTTCCCAGATTCTAATCACTGTCCAGCCTTTTCCTCTTAAAGCTTTTGATGTCTTTTTATCCCTAATTTTATTCTTCTCAATTTTGCTGTTCCAATAGTCTTTATTTGAAGCTGGCAAACGGCAGTGTTTGTGGCAACTATGCCAGAAGCAACCATCAATAAACACAGCTATCTTTAAACGCGGAAAAACAAAATCCGGCCTACCAGTCAACGAATAATTGCGTCGCCAGCCTGTGATGCCTTTTTTCTTAAGAAGGGAAAGAAAACGCAGCTCTGTAGATTTGTTGTTTGCAGACTTCACGCTCGCCATGATTCTTGAGCGTTCAATTTTTGAAAATGTATCCACAATTTTTCACTTAATGATTTCTACCCAGGATTCATCAAACTTGATTATTTTGAGAATTTCGCCTCGGTCTACTACAGGAGGCTTCTTGATTCTTATTGCAAGCCTGTCTCGGGGCACATCCTCAATGATGGTGAACTGAGACCCATGTGGTTGCCATGTGAAAATATGCTGATTGGTCCCTTTGTTAAACCCCTCTAAGTTGTTTCTCTCGTTCCATTGCCACCAATAGTCCTCAAATCTATACAGAATAGTGTCAAATTCAAAAACGGCTGCTTCAAGGAGATCATCGGATTTTATTAAAACAACAGTTCTCACATGCTTGTAAAGCTTGCGAATGCCAGCAACTCGCTCGTTCCAAATAGAAAGAATTTTTTCGCCAAGATCGTTCGGCGCTGCCCCGCCGATTTCTCCGTTGCCAAAAGAATAGACGGGGGAATTCCGTCCCGATATTAGTCTAATTTTTAAGACCGTTGACGGCCTTCTATTTTTTACCGTCTTAGCTCCCCATGCTGTTTGTTGGAGAACTACATCATCTAAACCGACATTTGAAGGTTTCCATTGCGCTCCAACAAGTCGCGCAAATATTTCCTCCCAATCCGGACCCTCCAGCCTTGGAGTTCCTCGCGATGCTAATAGGTAAACAAGCTCACGCCCCAAATTGAAAGCAAAATGTTTGGGAAATTTATTTAACGGATGAGGCGGCTTGTATTTTTCTACGGTTCTTAATCTTGGCCTTTCTGGCATATTTAGACCCTTTTTCAAAAATCATCATTTGACCGTCAACTATTTGATACTGGAGATTGAAATCATTTTCAATATTGCCGTCGTGCCATCCCTGAGCAATAAACAAATTCTTAAGAACCGCTTTAGCTACAGGGATGGGAAGGCTGTTGCCCGCTTGTTTCCGAGTTTGACTATAATTGCATACAATTTTAAAGCTATCTTGGAATCCTTGCAGGCGCAACATTTCACGAGGCGTAAGCCTCCTTTCGCCGTTAACCAATAAATAATTGTATGAAGCCCCCGCTCGCAAGGCGCATGAAAATGGATATGCGCTAATGTGACCGGCCTTGTTTTCGTGCCATATTGTCGGGTCTACTGTAGGCCTATGCTTCTTCAGTCGATTATTTCGAATGTGCTCAGAAGCATAATATTGGTCGGGTGCATTGTCTTCCAAAATCTCCTTCAAGGGCGTCATGGGTATGCTGCCTTTTGGCCAATCAAAGGAACAAGGTTTTTTAAACCCCACAATAAAGATGCGTTCTCTTTTTTGCGGCAGTCCGAAATCCAAAGCATTTAAAATGCGAAAATATGAGTAATAGCCTAATTCTCCCAAAGCGGACATGATGCGCTTAAGAGTTTTACCATTATTATGACCTGCCAACAATTTAACATTTTCCAGCAGAAATGCTGCGGGCTTTTTCGCCTGGAGAATACGGGCAATGTCAAAGAAAAGAGTGCCGCGGGTGTCTTCAAATCCTTTTCTTTGCCCAATTATACTAAACGGCTGGCATGGGAAGCCTGCAAGAAGCAGATCATGGTCAGGAATACTCTCGGCTTTGATCGCAGTAATGTCTCCGACAGGCGTTTCGCCAAAATTCTCCGCATAAGCTTTTTGACATTCCCTGTCAATATCGCATGAGAAGACGCACTTGACTGAAACGGCAAATTCCTTAGCTGCCTGTTCAGCGGCAATCCTAAAGCCGCCAATGCCGCAGAATAAATCAATAAATCGTACGACTTTATGTTCGTCTTTCTTCTTATTCTGCATGGAAATACAATTTACCATTATTTATATAGGCTATTCAATTGCCATTTTGAAGGATCTTTATGCCCAACGCCAGCGATCAACTGGACATTTAACACATCTACTAGATTACGTTGGCCTTTTTGTTTATTCTAACCATTTCAGGCACAAAGCACTCTTTATGCTGCCGATTACTGATTGGAATATACACATTTTGCAGAAATTGTTCAATCAATACTTTTGGGGAATTAGCAATAAAGATTTTTATGAATCTAATCTTCCTTCGTCCTTTTTTAGTATTCGGATATTTTGGGGATCAAACTTTTAGCTTTTATTTCCCCTTTACTAATCGAGGTGGCGGCGTCCGGGATATCTTTTTCTTCTCCTTCATTGACTCATTATACCTGACAAGGCTGGCATCGTGAAAACCCGTAAATCTCCGGAGGGCATCCAACTGGCCTCTGTAGGAGGAGCAGTCAAGGGGGCGCTTCTCCTCCGGGTCTGCCTTCAAATCGAAAACCCAGCATCTCTTCTTCTTGAAAGAATACTGGACCTTGATAAACCGGTTGTCCAGCGATGAGATCGTCCCTTCATATCCGTAAACGAAGATATATTTTCGGCTTAATCGATGATGGAACAGGGATTCCCCGTCCAGGAGCTCAGGAGAATAGGGAATTCTCATCGCATCTAAAAGGGTGGGCAGGAGATCCACATGGCTTGTCGGAACCTCAACGGTTCTCGGCTTAAAAAGGGCGGGCTGATGGATGATCACTGGCGTTTCCAGATTTTCATTATAACTGTACCGGTGGTGCATATAATTATCGGAGTGGTGCTGACCGAAGGCTTGCCCATGGTCTCCCACGATGACGAAGATCGTTCGCTCCAGCAACCCCTCTTTTTTTAGATTTTCATAGACACGTTTTAGCATATTGTCCAGGAGGTTGAGGTTATTGTAATAACGGCTGATCATGCGCTCATCCGGCTGGATGATGCGGTAATCCGGACCGTAATCAAAATAAGGGAGATGAGCGGTAAAACTGAGATAGATCCCTAAAAAAGGCTCCTTTGCCTGCCGGATTCTCCGGTTGAAAAAGTCGATGGTCTGAACCTCATCCCTCCCGATATAACGGCCGAAGGAGTGTTGTTCCTCCCTTGCCTTAAGGTTTAAGTTTTCGAAGTGATGCATCTCCGTCAACCCACTATTCTTTACAAAGGCCGTTGGGAAATACCACTGGATGGGAGAAGGGGTGACCAGAAAACTCTCATAACCTTTCGGTAGATAGTTGTGGAGGGATGGGACGCTTGCATCCGGGCGGATTCCAAAGGTCTCCTGATGGAAAAAATCATAAAGCCCGCTGAGCAAAGAGAAAACAGCCTTGGTGGTGATGTTCGATGAGGTATGGTGCTTTTTAAAATGCCAGCTCTCTTTTGTCAATCCATGCAGAAAGGGCATGGGCATAGGATGGCCACGCTCCGTATCAAAGATATACTGGCTGCCCACGGACTCCATGATGAAGAAGACGATATTCCACGGATGATCTTTCGGAGGGGGAAGGAATTTTAGCGATTTCGCCTGATTCCGATAATCCAGCCCGCCGGGCTGGATGCCCGGACTGCCTTCCCTGGCGATTTTGACATATCTATCCTCAGGAGAAATCTTAAAAACCCCCTGCTCCACAAGATCGGAAAGAAAAAAGAGGGCCGGGTTCAGGCGAATCTCGGCGGGAAGAGGAGGGCTTTTAAAACCAGATCCGATGATTGAAAATGTTGAGAGAATAACGAGGACCCCAATCGAGACCTTTAATATTCGAACTTTAATGACAGGCGGCAGGAGCAAGATCCCCCAGAAAAGTCCGATGGGCATCAGCAAGAATAATCCATCCTTCCAGTCAACGAATTTAATGAGTTCAATGAATGGGACATTGAGAAAAAGCTCCAGGATCACGAAATAGCTCAGTCCTGTCTGAGCCTCGAAGAGAAGGCGTGTATGACCGCCATGGATGAGAAAGAGAGAAATGAGAAAGAGATGGTAAAGAATGAACCCTGAAATGGTAATGAAGATTCGGATTTGTCTGTTTTTCACGGGGATGGAAACATGAGAAAGCACCCATGAAAGGAAGAAACAGGAAAAAACGAGGACAAGATCATAAGACAAATATTTCACCATAAACCATATGGGATGGAGGGAGGGATCAAAATCGAAGGGTCTGATCGAACGGGTGAAAAGAGCCCAGGTGAGATGAATCCGGTAAATCAGAACCATTGCCAGCGCACAGACGAAAAAGGCAAGGGATGACCTACCCGAAGAAGCGATGCGTTGGGGCAAAATGAAAAAGCTACTTAACCTCTTTTCAACTCTCGATCCAAACATAGGCTCTCTTTTCATACGGTATTATTCTGGGATAGAAATGGACAATAATCAAATGGATCCTCAGGATCAGTGCTATCGAGAGCAGATCCAAAACGAGTTGATGTAAATCTATTGAAATTCTAACTGAAATCTTCTATCGTTGATGAGAATTTGAAATCAGATCCCGTCAAAGCATCCCATGAAAAAGAGAGGTTCAAAATTGTGGCATCGTGTGGGAGATGTCCTGATTAATGGTCTCGCCACCTGCATGATTATCCCCCTTCGTCTTTTATCTTCCAATGCTTTGATCCCTATCTCAAAGTTCCTGGGAACCACTGTTTATTACCTGATTAAAAAGTACAGAGAGAGGGTGATTCAAAATCTCACCCTTGCCTTTGGAAAAGAAAAGGATTCTGAGGAGATTATAAAGCTTGCCAGGGAAGTCTTTTTCAATTTTACACTAACCCCTTTGGAATCGGTTTATGCCTATCTCCATCCTTTTGAGCAATTTCTTCTTAAAATCGATATTGAGGGAGAGGAATATCTAAAATCCGCCCTCGCTCTGAAAAAGGGGGTCATAGCCCTGGGCGCCCATTTAGGGCCTTTCACATTAGTTGGGACAAGGCTCTCTCTGGAGGGATACCGGTTTAATTTGATCTTTAATGAAGGCAATTACCCAAAGCTCTGGAAGAGGCTGGGAGATTATCAACGAAGGCTGGGCCAGAACCCATTTCCCCTAAAACCCATCACCTCATCCCTTAAAAAATCCTTGAATTGCCTCCGCCGGAATGAGATCCTCTATCTCATCGCGGATGAACAACAGAGGCGTGGAGGCATCCCCATTCCCTTTTTCGGACAGGTCGCCTTCACCCCGACGGGTCCGGCCATTCTTTCCCTGAAGACGGGCGCCCCGATTTTACCGATGTTCATCCTGAGAGAAAATGGAACCCCGAAGAAACTTGTCATTGGCCCTCCCATCGCCATAGAGAAAACAGCCCACTTAGAGAAAGATATAGAAACGTTGACTGTAAAATTTACCAAGGTGATTGAAGATACGGTGAGGCAGTATCCCGGCCAGTGGTCATGGCTCAACCGCCGCTGGAAAACGCCAAGACAATAAATCCGAATAAAACGAATGGCATCGAATAAAACAAAAGTTAAATGAATCGGTATTGTTCGGTATGATTCGTTATCATTCGAGTAATTCGTTCATAGTAAAAACCGTCCTTGACAGGAAGGGGCGGGAAGTATAATATTTTGACACCATGGAAAATATCATCCAGAAGCGATTCAAGGAAAGCGCCGAGGTCAAAAACCGTTTTCTGAAGGAGAACCTCTCCAGGCTCCTCGATGTGATCAAGCTGATCTCCCATTGTTTCGAGGCGGGCAATAAACTCTTCTTCTTCGGAAATGGAGGAAGCGCGGCTGACGCCCAGCATCTCGCCGCAGAATTTGTCAACCGCTATATTATGGATCGCCCCCCCCTTCCTGCGATCGCTCTGACCACCGACACCTCTATCCTCACCAGCATTTCGAATGACTTCTCTTTTAGCGAGGTCTTTGCTAAACAACTCAAGGCCCTCGGCAAAGAAGGGGATGTCGCCATCGGCATCAGCGCCAGCGGGACCTCGCCCAATATCATCAAAGCATTCGAAGTGGCCAAAGAGATGGGGATGAAGACAATCGCCCTGACCGGAAACGATGGCGGCTCCCTGGTAAAGATCGCCGAGGTCTCCCTCGTTGTCCCATCCTCCAGCACGCCCCGCATTCAGGAGGTTCACATCCTCATCGGACATATCCTCTGCGAACTGGTGGAACACTATCTCTTTCTGAATAATCCTGCCATCTACGGTGGGGATGGTTCCCGATAATTGAACTACCACCGGCTACAAGCTGGTGGATTTATTACCGACTAAATTCGGCTAAAGAAAATATGTATCAGCACAGAAATCCTCACGAGGGAAAGCCCGCAAAACTCGGTTGCGAGTCGAAGCGACCTGCACACAGTGTGCATACTGAAGTCTTCGCCTGGCGGCGAGGGTTTTCCTCCCCGAGTGAGACAATAAGGTTTTGAGAGGGTGATGATGAAACATAAAAAAAAGCCTCTGGATCTTAACCGGGTCACATTCACCTCCCTGAAACGAAAGAGACATAAGATCGGGAAAACGCTCTTTGCCAAACCCTGGAGGAACGGAGGGATGCTGACTGACTTTCTCAACTCCCTTCCCGGAATTCTCGCTGGAAAAGAGTTCAGAGAGGTGGTGGAACGAATTGCAAAGGCCGTCCTCCAAAAGAAAATGGTTCTTCTGGGAATGGGGGCCCATCCTATCAAGGTTGGGCTCAATCCCATCCTCATCGACTGGATGGAAAAAGGCGTATTAAAAGGGATTGCGATGAATGGCGCCTGTCTGGTCCATGATGCGGAGATTGCCATGGCCGGCCACACCTCTGAGGAGGTCGATGAAGAGCTCTCCAATGGAACCTTCGGGATGGTCAAAGAGACCCACGAGACCATCAACCACGCCATCCGGGACGGAGTTCAAAAAGGATGGGGCATTGGAGAATCGATCGGCCGAAAAATCCAGTCCGGAAATTTTCCTTATAAGCATCTCTCACTGCTGGCGGCCGGTCAGAGATTGGGAGTTCCAATCACCGTTCATATCGCTATTGGAACGGACATTAATCATATGGGGCCCTCTGCAGATGGTTCAGCCATTGGAAAGGGGAGCCTCCAGGATTTCCATGCCTTTGCCTCCCTTGTCTCTCAATTAGAGAAAGGGGTTTTCATTAATCTTGGTTCGGCTGTCATCCTGCCCGAGGTCTTTTTAAAAGCCCTTGCCCTTGCAAGGAATCTGGGCCATCCCCTCGTCAACCTCACCACGGTGAATATGGACTTTATTCACCACTACAGGCCTTCTCTCAATGTGGTCAAGAGGCCGACATTGAAGGGGGGAAAGGGATACACCCTGATCGGCCATCATGAATTGATGTTTCCGCTTCTGACCGCCGCCGTCCTTGAGGAACTCTAGTTTTTGGTTCGGAGCCCGGAGATTTTAGTTATTTTACTCCGAACTACCTGCCTTCGCCGAAACGCTTCGTGCAGGCAGGCGAACTCCGAACTCATAACTTTAAAGGAGAGAAGTTGATATGATGGAATGTCATATAGAACAGAACACATCCCGGTGCACCTGCACCTACGAACCCTGTGAACGGAAGGGAAGGTGCTGTGAATGTATTACCTATCACTGGAGAATGAAACAACTTCCCGGTTGTTTATTCACTTCCGAAGGGGAGAGAACTTACGATCGATCGATCCGTAGATTTATTGCGGAGAATAAGTAAAAGTCACGAATGACACGAATTACAACGAATTTCACGAATGGAAGGGGAATTCGTTTCATTCGCTGACATTCGTGAAATTCGTAAAAAATGAAAATTAAATTTGAGCGATACCATCTCCAATCCGATCTCCTTTCACCCCTCAATGGGTTTGAACCGGTCTCCGTCCCCACAGAAGTCCGAATCGATCCCTTGACGAAAAGAAAAAGCCGGATCATCACCTGGTCACTCCCTTCAAAAGGGAAGTTTGATTTTTCTCAGCTCATTGAGGAATCGAAGGGTTGCATCTTCTGTCCGGAGAATGTCCTCCTGAAAACACCTCAATTTTTGAAAGAGATCATTCCGGAAGGAAGAATTTCTGTCGGGGACGCAGTCGGTTTTCCGAACCTCTTTCCGGCAGGGACTTATGGAAGCGTGGTCGTCCTCTGTAAGGAACATTTCCTCAACCTCCATGAATTTACACCTGAGATCTATGAAGAGGGATTTTCAGTAGCCGTTGAAATCATCCGGAAGACGATCTCCTACGATCCCAATGCCCGCTTCTGGCAGATCAGCCAAAATTTTCTCCTTCCTGGGGGAAGCAGTATTCTCCATCCCCATCTTCAGGTCATCGGCGATCCCATTCCGACCAATGAGATGGAATGGTTGATCGATGCCGGTTCTTCCTATTACGAGAGAAATAAGTCTCTTTACTGGAAAGATCTTATCCGGATGGAAGAGGGACTGGGAGAAAGGTCCATTGCTACTTCCGGAAGTGTCCACTGGTTCGTTCCCTTTGCCCCCATTGGATTCAACGAAGTCTGCGGTGTGGTGGAAGACCATGGATCAATGACCACTCTGGGCAAAGCGGATATCTCGTCCCTGGCCAGAGGAATTGTCTCCACCCTGAGGTATTACTACGATAAAGACTTCAATAGCTTCAATTTTGCCATCTACTCCATCTCCGGGGAAACCTCTCACCAGCTTCTCATCCGGATCATCTCCAGAACCCCCATTCAACCCTATTACATGAACGATTGGACCTCCTTCGAAGTCCTCCAATCCGAACTCACATCCAACATCACCCCTGAGGTGCTCTGCCGTGAAATCCGCCCCTACTTCTCCTGAAAGGGTGGCCTCCATTGACATCGGAACAAACACCATCCTTTTGCTTATCGCGGAGGTGCGCCAGGGAAAGTTAAAAACGCTTTTTGATACGGAGACCATCGTTCGATTGGGTGAGGGTGTTCAGAAAAACGGGATGCTCTCCGAAGGGGCAATAAAGAGGGGATTCCAAACATTGGAGCGATATTTGAAACGGTGTCAGGAGATGAAGGTTCAAAAAACCTTCGTCATTGGGACGAGCGCTCTGAGAGAGGCTAAAAACTCTGCCCTTTTCCTCCAAAGGGTCAAAGAGAAATTTGACCTTTCCATCGATGTCATTTCCGGCGAGGAAGAGGCCCAGCTCTCCTTTTTATCCGTGGCCAGGGATGTGGCAAAGTCAAATAAAAACCTTCTGGTCGTGGATGTGGGAGGTGGAAGTACGGAGCTCATTCTTGGGAAAGGCGATGAAATCATCCGGTGGGTGAGTCTTCCTCTCGGAATTGTTCGATTTACCGAAAGGCTTCTCCTCTCTGATCCGGTGAAAGAGGAAGAATACAGGACAATGGTCGAGGAGATACGGAAACAACTGCCAGATTTTCCCATTTTGAAAAATCCCCTTTCCATGGTATCGATCGGAGGTACAGGAACAGCTTTAGCCTCTGTGGAACAGGGTTTGGAAAAATTTATGATCGAAAGGATCCACCGATTCGTCTTGACAAGAGAGGCCCTCAGAAACCAGTTGTCTCTTTACTGTTCGAAGACCATCGAAGAAAGAAAAGAGATAAAGGGGCTACCACCCTCCCGGGTGGATGTCATCCTGGCAGGCGGGACGATTCTCTATCTCATCATGGAGAAGTTCGATTGTTCATTCCTGTTGGTCAGCGGCCACGGGGTGAGATACGGCCTTCTTTATGAAAAGCTCAACCTTTAGAGACCAACTGTTTTAAAACAAGAATGACCAGAACGACAAACCTCCCCTGACTTGTATTTTTGGGGCCGATGGGAACCTCCCCCTTACAGAAGACGAGGTCCCCCTTCTTAAAGGGTTTTTCCTCATCTCCGATCGCCAAAGTCCCCTCCCCTTCCACGCCGTAGAGGATCACTTCCAAAGCGCCGGGATGGGGATGAGACGGCATAGTCTGACCCGGTTCAAAACAGATCAGCACCGCTGCACCGGCATCCCCGATATGGATCTGTTTGGGCACAAAATTATCTTTGGAAAACTCCGCCTTTTCATAAAGATGAATTGGTTCCATATTTAAAAACCTCCGTATGAGGATCGCTGTCGCTTAAGGTTCCTGCCGCAGGGGCAAAATCTTTTAGCCTCAAACCTTAAGCTCTGCCCTGCGGGGCGCTCCTCTAACCATTCTCATTCTATTTCATTCAACTCTTTCACAATCACTTCGGGATCGATGTTATGCATCATAGCCCCGAAAGAGATGGATTCCATATTCATCCCCGGGCAGGTAAAACAACCCTGACCGAAATATTTTTGGATCACCTTGATGGCTTCTGGATTGGCCTTCAAAACCTCTCCAATCACCATATCCTTATTGAATTTTCTCTCAACCATGTTTTACCTCCATCATTTAGTTTTGAGTTGGGAGTATCTTTAATTTCTCCGAACTCCGAACTCATTACTCCGAACTTTTTACTGGATGCATGCTCTTCCATAAATTAATGATAAAAAGAAATATCGAAACTCCCTGCCCGATTCCAAATAAAATGACCAGCGTATGCCAGAACCCACCCCGTGTGGCTTCAAATATCCAGGAAATTGAAAGACCGATGAGGGTAATATTGGCAAGCCATACCTGAATATTTCCCAGACGATGGCTATAGACGGGTCTTCCCATGAAGCGCGGTAGGATATGATACCCAACGCCATAGACCATCATCGCCATAAACCCCAACAGATTAATATGCGTGTGGACCCTTGCGACAGTAAACCGTGTATCAGGCCACAAGACCATACATACCCCCGTGATCGCCCCGATCCCAAAATAGATCAGACTCGCTTTAACAAAGGCTTTTGCGTATTTATCCATTGAATTTCTCCAAGAATTTTAGTTAGTTTATTTTTTGATACGTTCGACGGCGCCAAACCCCGATTTTTAAATCGGGGTAATGGTTCGACAAGCTCACCATCCCGAGCATAGTCGAGGGAAAAGCGCCGCTCAGTATCAACCCTGAGCATACCCCGGGTGCCTGTCCTGAGCGAAATCGAAGGGTCAGACCGGGGAGTCGAATGGGTTGATTTTTTCTCTTTTGTCTCCTAACGATCTCATCTAACCCCCATGGATCAACATGGGAAGGCAGCGGGTACATACCCAAAGGTCCTGCCTTCCCTTCCTACACGAAAGCAAAACACCTTCGTGCTCTGTTTTATGACAGATGAAACAAGTTATTTCTTTTTTTTCGGCCCTTTCATCTTTAGCAGTCATGATCCTTCCTCCTTTGATTCTAATGTAATCGATCTCAAAATACTTTACCTTGATTTAGATCAATTTCTTAAAAATTGTTGGAATTACCCTTTTTTCGGTCTCCCAATCCCCCCATCACCCTATCTCCCCATTCCTCATCCTTTGAGGGGATCATCTTAAATAATGATACAGCATATCCACCCTGCCATGTTTGATCATGTACATTCCGGAAAATTTCATAATCTCCCGGATTTTTTCCTTATAATCTCCTTTGTAACACTGGGTTTCGCATTTCTTACACATGGGTTTGGGGTCATGGGGGCATTTCAGCCTCATGGTCAGGCCGTAGGTAAGGAGCTTTGTGCAATCAGGACAAAGCGATATCTCTCTCTTCTCGATCTCTTTGATATCGTATAATCTGAAAGAGAAAGGATCTCTCTCGCCATTGTGATTCTCCTTGCAAAAAATTTCAACAAATTTCATCAAAATCCGAATATCCGCCTTCTCTTTTCCTGAGATCTTACCTTTTTTTACCATATGCCCATGCCCCAATTCCCTTCTTTTTTTCTTCTTTTGATATCAATATAGCCTTGATAACAAAAGACTTCCTTGACCTAAGTCAATAGAATAAGTTAAAAAGTTTCGAGTTTCGAGTTTCAAGTTAAAAGAGAGGCCTAAAATGCCCTAAACGATCTATTGGGATAAAAGTTAGATCATCCACTTTTAGGCACTTTAGTCACTTTAGTCACTTTGTTCAATTTCTCATTTATGAACTTCTTCTTTGAACCCAATGGAATCGCAGTGGTAGGCGCCACCTCCGAACCCTTTAGCGGGGGCCGAAATCTGCTCACCAATCTCACCCTCGGCTATAAAGGCCCCATCTATCCTGTCAATCCCAAATATGATGAGATTCTTGGATTGAAATGTTATCCCCGTGTATCGGAGATCGACGGTCCCCTCGATCTCTGTATCATCTTTGTCCCGGCCAGAGCAGTTCCTCAAGTCCTGGAAGACTGTGCGATGAAAGATGCTCGAGGGGTCATCATTGAATCGGGGGGGTTTGCAGAAGTGGGTCCTGAGGGAAAGGCGCTCCAGGACCAATGCCTTGCCATCGCCAGAAAGGGAGGGATCCGGATATGGGGACCCAACTGTATGGGCCTGATTGACACGGCAAAACCCTACATCTTCTCTTTCGTCATTCCTAAAGATATGCAGGAGGCAATCCGCCCGGGTCATATCTCGCTCATGGTTCAGAGCGGGCTCTTATCCGGGGGATTCATCATCACCCTTATGGGTAACAAGACTCTCGGCCTGGCAAAGGTCTGTTCCATTGGCAACAAATGCGATGTGAGTGAGAATGAAATTCTGGAGTATCTCCTGAAGGATCCCGCCACCAAAGTCGTCTGTCTATACCTCGAATCCTTTACCAACGGACGCCGCTTCTTTGAACTTGCGGCCTCATCGGATAAGCCCATCGTGGTGCTCAAGGGCGGAAAGACACCCTCCGGAGCAAAGGCATCGTTCAGCCATACGGCCTCCCTGGCCGGCAACTACGCATTGATCAGGGGGATCCTCAGGCAGGCCCGTGTCATTGAGGCTGAGGATTTTTTTGAGATGATGGACATAGCGAGAACCCTTGAAAAAGATTTCCATTTCCAGCGATCCCCTGCGGGGAAGCCAAGGATCGCCATACTGACTTATAGCGGCGCCTCGGGAATTGTGACCACAGACCATATGGAAAAATATGGCCTGACCCTGGCACACCTATCCCCTCAAACCCAGAAGCAATTGGAAGAACTCTCTCCTGACTGGATGCCTGTCAAAAACCCTGTGGATTACTGGCCAGCAATAGAAAAAAATGGGCCTGCCCTTGCTTACAAACAAGCCATTTCAGCTCTCCACGAAGATCCTGAAGTCGATGGAATCATCGTTCACATCTATGCCGGACACGGGATATGGCTTCTCGACGCAAAGGAGATTCTATCAGGCGTGAAAGGGCCGAGGAAACCGATCCTCTTCTGGTTAATCGGACCGGAAAGTGTCAGGGAAGCCACACGATTGCCTCTTGAAGAAGAAGGATGGCCAACCTTTCATGAGATCCACCGGACCGTTCGTGCCATGGCCAGCCTTTTTGAATATTGCCGTTAATCCAGGAACTGAAAACCGTGCATGGGAGTTCTTTATTTGTTTTTAAACACCTTAAAACCCTCTAAGTAGTCTTCAAACTCTATGGGGGCTTCTGTACCAATCTCGGCAAGAAGGTCTATGGCTTCACTTATCGATATATCAAGCTTTTTTGCCAGACCTTCCAGGGAAAGCTTTCCCCCCTTGTAATGCTTGAGCATTAGAAACTCCCAGCCATAATCAAGAAGCTCACGAGCCGCAGTTGATCTGTCCTTTCGTTCCAGTCTTGAGAATTCATCAAGCCTCTCCAAATCTCTATCCTTCAATCTCAGGCTTATCACACTCATCCATTTCCTCCTTTAAGACGTTTCGCAGCATCCTCGATTATTTTTTTACTGTATCGGCCATAATGGGATAGTTTTTCAAGTTTTTCAATAGCCATTGGAAGTTCCAATCTATTCTGAGAGACCAGATTAAAAAGAAAGTGGATTGCAGTTGTAAATCTCTGGCCGATAACTTTACATGCTTTTATCGTCGGGCCATCATCCACAGCTATCGGACAGTTGAGACTTCTGGCTAACCAGAGAGATTCAGCTTCTCCAGCCTCTATTCTAAAGTCTCTTTGGATCTTTTTAATTGCCTCTAAATTCCCCGCCTTTTTTACTTCAATCTTTTTTTCTTTGATAAGGGTCGTGATCAAAAGAGAATCTATGCCTTCCTTTGAGAGGCATTCCGCTTTGACTTTTTCTGGGACAATGATTTTTACTTCCCCTGCTATTTTTCTTAACAATTCTATTTTGGCGAGGAGAATAAGCGTTGAGGCATCAAAAACGATCTCCATGTTTACAATCTACTACATGCGTAATCGTTTGTCAAGAACGCAATCTTTTATGTCAAGCAATCTTCTGTTGAGGCCACCCTATTTATGATCTTTTTTCCTTTGACAACGGTTAAAAGTGCCTATAGAATAGCTCCCAATTTCGGTGTAGGATAATCCAAACGTTTTTTAATCTATTAACCTCACTTTGCTTTTATAAATTTCGGTTACAGAAGCTAACGGGCTGTTGCCCAAACCAATCGTTTGCCCTTCGACAGGCTCAGGGCGAACGGTGATATGTTGAAAGCATTTGAGTTTTCCGCTCATGCTGAGCTTGTCGAAGCATGAAATCGGTTTGGGCAACAGCCCACTAATTGATAACACTAAAAAACCTGTAACCTAACCCAAAATCTTTCAAATCAAAAAAGGGGGGGCGATATGAAAATAACTCGAAGGGAATTTTTAAAAACATCCACAAAAATTGCAGTAGGCTCTTTTACCAGCCCTCTTATGGGGTCTTCTCCTCTTTTATACGGCATGGAAGAAAAAAGTTCTGTCATTATAGTTTCCCATATTCAAGTTACAAAAGGTCTTTCAGATGTGAATTTAAATGCAATTAAATTGATGTTGGAAAAAGCACTTATCGAATTCACCGGTGAAAAGACCCTTCCTGAAGCCTGGTCTAAATGTCTCCCTCAATTACAATCCAAAGATACGGTGGGAATAAAGATTAACAGTACAGGATATTGTCCTTCCAGACCGGAGTTAATTTCTGTTATTATTGATGGGTTAATAGGAATAGGCATAAAAGAAACGAACATCCTCATTTTTGATCACCGTGAAGAGAATATGAAAAAACACAGATATTGGGATAGCATCAAGTACGATGTTCAATATATGGGAACCAATCAATTGGATTTTGATAATCGGGCAAGGGCCTCTATCGAAAGTCAAGGGAAGAAAGTCCCTTTAACCAAGATCATCACTCAATTATGCAAATACATCATTAATGTGCCCGTATTGAAGGATCATATAATTTCTGGTTTAAGTTTTTCCTTAAAGAATGCCTATGGATATATTCCTCTTTTTTGGAAAACACATATGGAAGATCGAAGCCTTACCTGGGCAATGCATAAAAAAGACGCGGCCGCTCAAATAGCTGAATTGAATGCTAATCCTGTTATAAGAGAAAAGACGAGGTTAATCATTGGTGACTGCCTCTTGTGCATTCTCGATAAAGGGCCGTTAGGATTACCACAGTGGGCTGGTAACCGTTTAATCATCGGCAAAGATTCTGTAGCGGTAGACCATATAGCCTTGAAACTCCTTAACAATGCACGAGCCGAAAAAGGTCTTCGAGAAGTTACAAGCAGGGCAGGCCACATCCACCATGCTGCAAGATTAGGTGTCGGCACAAATGATGATAATAAAATTGAACTTAAAAGAATTGACCTTTCGTAATAATGAACTGAATCCTCCCTCGCCTTGAAGACGAGGGGTTCCAAAATCTGTTCGACTTGAAGTCGACATTGTGCCGATGGAAACGTATAGGGGCGGGACGTTGTTTTCTATTTCGCTATTTTCATCCTGGCTTTTTAGAAAAAAAAGAACGCTCCTGCTCCTACTGATTTAAGATGTACCCTCCTTTCTCAATGCTAATATATTTGCATTTAGTGACACTATATGCTAAAAAGACTGCATATGGTACACAGGACATTCTGGCTTGAATTGTTAAAAACGGCATGGTCACGTAAATCCGTCCTCTGGCTTTCCGGGGTGCGTCGGGTGGGAAAAACTTTCCTCTGCCAGAGCATTCCCGACATTGAATATTTCGATTGCGAGCTTCCAAGGGTTCGCAGGCAGATGGAAAGCCCTGAAGATTTTCTGTCCAAGCTCAAAAATAGGAAGGTTGTACTGGATGAAATTCACCGACTCTCCAATCCGTCAGAGATGTTAAAGATAGCCGCAGACCATTTCCCTTCGATTAAGCTCATTGCGACAGGATCATCAACGCTTCAAGCATCCTCCCGCTTCCGGGATACCCTAACGGGAAGAAAAGTCCTTATTTGGCTCACACCGATGATATCCCAGGATCTGATTGACTTTGGCAACCCGGATCTGCTCCATCGATTTCTCCGTGGAGGGCTACCTCCTTTTTATCTCAGTACAGATTTTCCCGAACGTGATTTTCAAGAGTGGATCGATTCGTATTGGGCAAAAGACATCCAAACGCTGTTTAGGTTGGAACGACGATATTCTTTCCAAAGGTTTATGGAATTACTTTTCATTCAAAGTGGAGGACTCTTTGAGGCCACACGGTTTGCTGGACCGTGTGAAGTGAGTCGTTCAACCATCAGCAACTATTTGGCAGTATTAGGAGCTACCTGGGTCATCCATGTCGTTCGCCCCTTCTCGACACGTCGTTCTGCAGAAATTGTTTCTGCGCCTAAAATCTATAGCTTTGATACGGGGTTCGTATGTTATTTTCGGGGTTGGCATCAGTTGAGAGAGGACGATCTCGGACATCTCTGGGAACATTGGATATTAAACGAAATACAGAGCCACCTTCAATCCCCGATTGTTCGTTACTGGCGCGACAAAAGAGGACACGAGATCGATTTTATCTTAGCCCTTCGAGGACGAAAGCCCATCGCTATTGAATGTAAATGGAAGGCAGAACAGTTTGAACTTAAGAACCTCAGGGCCTTCCGAAACCATTACTCAGAAGGACCTAATTGGGTTGTCTGTCAGGATGTTGACCAGAGTTATATACGGGGCTTCGACAAGCTGAAGGTCGAATTTATCGGTCTCAAAGAATTAGGCACGCGACTCCGTTGTTTAGTTGCATAGTTTTTTGCCTTTTCAAGACATTGAAGCCCACCAATAAAAGGAAGGTTGAAGAAAATTATTGCTTTTTTATACCCCCTTGCCGGAAATATTGCAGAGTTTGGAATAGGAACGAATGATAAAGCAAAATCAGGAACAACACTCCTTGAGTTAGAAAAGGTTTTAGGAACGATACATGTTGCCATAGGAGACAATAGCACTTTCGGTGGAAAAGTATCGGTTCCATTGCATATCGATTTTGTTTTTGAAAACCCCACCGTTGTTTTTCTTTTTCCGGATGGAAGAACCTTACAATTAATGAAGGATGGAAATATGCTGTTAGATTGAGAATTATGAATTTACTTTTCGGGAGATAGTCGATAAAATTAAATTCAATCGAAATAGGAGAAGTTGTTTTGGGAAAGAGAAAGAAGCCTGTTTCCGGCACCTTTTGTTTGCGTTGGGCTTCCGATTATTTGAATGAAATGGGAATTTCTATAGATCATCACAATATTATTAAGGAGATCGAATCGTATTATCGACAATGGGCGAATCGAAGAAATCCTATTTTCCTATATGGTCCGTCGCGGTCAGGTAAAACCACAATCCTGAGAGGAATAGAGGACTATCTTTCGAGAATGAAAGGTGTAAGAGTGATTCGTTTAGATGCTGAAGATCTGGTTGCTGAGTTGGTAAAAAGTATTAGAATCAGCGGAGGTCCGGAGAGATTCTATGATAAATTGCATGATTATGATGCGCTTCTTGTAGATAACATCTGGGTTTTGCGGGGCAAACCGAGGACGATAGAAGAAATATTTATACTTTTCAAAACACTCGTCGACAAAGGCAAGTTGCTGGTAATAGCCTGGGATATTGAACCAGAAACGTTATTACAGGAATCAAAAACGATCAAGGAACTTCACGAGCGCAGCATTACTTTCAAGATGAAACCTTACAATGCCAAAAATATTTCGAATTTTAACACTTATTTTCTCTCCCCCCCTTTCGATGAGTAGCCAACAGAACGGGTGGGACGTTGTTTTCTGTTTTGCTAATTCCCTATAAAGCAGGGGAAAAGGAGGAAACGAATTAACGATGCCTGACACCGGTCTTCATGATTAATTGAGTTACCGATGCCTGGCACAATCACCTGTAATTGTTGCCAATTGGGGTCAATTGTTGGAGTCATCAATGCTTATTCATATTTAAAAAAAGGGGGTGGATGAGATGAGAAAGGTAATCATTTTATGTTCTTTGATTCTGTATGTACCATTAATTTTATTAGGATGTGCTACTACTCCTAAATTTACGCCACTACCATGGGGGGTCAAAGTTGTTTCTCCGTCTCCTGATCTCCCCCAAAATATCGCGGGTTTTTCCGGAACTTGGTATGGGATTTGGGATAATGGTCGGCCAACAACTTTGGTGGTTGAAAAGATTAACCCCCCAGAAGCTTCTGTTATATATTCCTGGGGACCACTTGGTAAGGAGCGGGAAGGCGGGTTTAATCATCATACTGGAAGAATAGAACCCGGCAAGCTTACAATCATGATCCCGGAACGGAAAATCACAATTACATATTTATTGTCTGATGGCGGAGAAAAACTTAAAGGGGAATTTAGGGTTTCTGGGTCGATATATTATGTAACAATGCAACGGCAACTGCCAAAGAGGTAAGAAAAATGAGAAGATTAATTTTTTTAGTAACTATTTTGTTTTTAGTGTGTCTGTTAGTTGGTCATCCTTCTTTATCTACTGCCGCATCGCAATTTACGCCCCTACCGCTGGAGTTAAGAATTACTCCACCATCTCTTGATCTTCCTAAAAACTTAGCTGGTTTTTCTGGTACCTGGTATGGAGTCTGGGACGATGACCATCCAACAACTCTTATAGTTGAAAAGATTGAGCCACCTACAGCAATTGCCATTTATTCTCGGGGAAAATGTACTCGGAAAGAATGTAAAGGCTGGTGGAGACGTTATGAATGGAAAATAGAACCTGGCAGGCTTGAAGTAGATATTCAGGAAAGTGGAGAAAAAATCATTTATTTCTTGTCGGATGATGGCGAGAAACTGGAAGGGGAATATAGGAGGCCTTCTAAATCTCAAATAAATTATGTAACAATGCAGCGACAACCTCCAACATCTACTGTTACATTTTCAGCTGAAGGTACTCCTACACCTCTCCCAGTAAATATCAAAATAATCCCACCTACCTCAAACATTTCTTCAAATATTGCTGCTTTTTCTGGAATCTGGCAAGGAGTTTGGGATAATGGGCGGGCGACAACTCTTGTTGTTGAAAAGATCGAACCACCGGAGGCAATTGCTATTTATTCATGGGGTCCTTGGAAAAAACAAGAGGGTGGATGGAGACGCCATATAGGAATGATAGATCCCGGTAGACTTATTCTGTCAAATCCAGAAACAGAATTAAATATAACCTTTCTTTTGTCTAAGGATGGCCAAGCACTTGAGGGTACATGGCAGAAAGGAGGAGGAAAAAAATTAAAGGCAACAATGCGGCGCCGTTAAAAGTAAATTGAAAGAGGGGAAATTTATGGGCTTCATTTATGAAGCCCCAAATTACAAAAAGGGGGTGGATGAAATGAGAAGGATGTTTTTGGGGTGTATTGTGTTTTTATTTTTGGCATCTTCGGTTTGGGCGCAGGAGAGGTGTGAAACACCGGTTATTAATGTTGGAAGTAAATGGACTGTCAAAGCTGATAATGGATGGGAATGGACGACAGAACTCATTGGTGAGGAAAAGGACACTTATGTTTTTTCCTGGGTGTTCCCAGAAGGGCGTTTTAAAGGTGAATGGAAGCTCTTTTACAGTAAAAAGAATATGAATTGCATTAAGGTTATCAGAGACGGAAAGGAGGATAAAGAGACAAGAGATGTATTTAGAAAATTTTATGACTTCCCTCTATTTACAGGAAAGAAATGGTCCTACCGGTATACGGCTTTTTCTGAACGCACGAGAAGGGATGTTGATATCATCTCGGAATTATCGGTTGTGGGTGTGGAGGAGGTTGAAGCTCCAGCGGGGAAGTTTAAAGCATTTAAAGTAAAAGTTAAGAGTAGCACGATGGGGACAGGAAGGGATGTGAGTGGAGTATCATATTACTGGTATTCTCCTGATGCTAAAGTCCGAGTCAAGCAGGAATGGGAACCAGGTGAATTCTGGAGAGAACTGGAATATACGAAATCTGAATTAATCTCTTTCGAATTGAAATAAAACCTAAAACAGATCGAGTCCCAATTTCAAAAGGGGGTGGATGGGATGAAAAAAACAATTTCAATTGCATGGTTAATTCTATTTTTTGTTTCTATTGCATGGATTTCATGGGCACAAGAAAAAGGTGAAGCTCCTCCAGAATGGAAGGTGGGAGATAAGTGGGTATACAAAGATCAAAATGATAGACAAATCACCTTTACTTGAGAGTACCGAGTACTTGTCTTCATTTTGGCAATTTCTTGGGAGAATATCAAGGGTCTTTTGTTCGTTGATTAAGCTGCCATTAAGCGTAAGCCCTCTTGTCTGTTCAAATCGATCTTTTGTCT
>Ga0208244_100506_pt1 | contig 36827 bp, 37 predicted proteins | sample SubbioCR12Aug_5A_FD_184828 | JGI IMG/M metagenome (GOLD analysis project Ga0208244, IMG submission 184828) | Serpentinite rock and fluid subsurface biosphere microbial communities from McLaughlin Reserve, California, USA - CR12Aug_5A (SPAdes) | ecosystem: Environmental > Terrestrial > Deep...
CAGCCCCGCCGCGACCAGCGCCGCGAGGGCCAGCATGCCGAGTTTTGCGCGCACCTGCATAATTTCAGTCAATCCTTATTCACGTGTTTTAAGCACCGCCACCAGGTCAAGCCGACCGAGTCGCAGCCACATCAACCATCCCGAAAACAGCGCCGAAACGATGACGACCGAGGCGCCCATGGCGTAGTTTTGCGGGCTCAGGACCAGTGGCAGCCGGTAGAGATCGCTCTCGAAGGCCAGCACCAGGATGCCGACCAGGCCGGTGCCGACCAGGAATCCCACCGGGATTGCCGCCAGCGTCAGCAGCGCAAGTTCTCCCAGCAGGATATAGGCGATCTCGCCGCGGGTGAAGCCCAGCACACGCAGGCTGGCGAGTTCGCGGCCGCGTTCCGACAGTGCGATGCGCGCGCTGTTGTAGACCACGCCGAAACCGATCGAGCCGGCGAGAAGGGTCGCCACCAGGTTGTAGAACAGGATGAACTCGCCGATGGTTTCGTAGAAGCTCTGGATGGCCGATGCATTGGCGACCATGCCGAGCACACGCGGGCGCTCGTTCAATTTGGCATACACCGCCTCCTCGGCGCCGGGCTCGATGGCGAGATAGGCGCCGGTCACCACATGCCCCTCGCGCATCAGGGCGTTCAGCGAATCCTTCTGCATATAGGCCGACAAGCCCAGGAACTGCTGGGTGATGCCGAGCACCGGCACCTGCAGCACCGGCCGGCTGCCTTCCAGCACCTCAACCGTCAGCATGTCGCCCGGCTCGACGTGCAGGATGTTGCGCGCCAGATGGTCGGTCAGCACCACGCCGCCCGGCGGCACCGCGACCGGCTGGTAATCGTGGTCGAGCGAGCGGTGCAGCTGGCCTTCCGGCTCGATGCCGAAAATTGCCGAGCGGTAGTGGTAATGGCCGAAGCGCAGGATCGCCGGTACGTCGCGGAAGCCCTCCACAAAGCCGACGCCCGGCAGCGCGGCCAGCTCGTGCAGCGCGCGGCCCGAAGTCGGCTCGATGAAGGTGAGCGCCAGGTCCTCGCGCGCCGCCTGGCGGAATTGCAGATCCACCATGAAGTCGATCGCGCCCTTCTGGTAGTTGCCCACCATCATCAGGCCGCAGGCGCAGGAAATGCCGAGCACGGTCAGCATCGATTTCAGCGGGCGCCGCTCGATGTGGCGCAGGATCATCCGCGTCGGCGCGCCGAACCAGCGCTGCAGGCCGATGCGCTCGATCAGGGTGGCGCGATAGGCTTCCGGCGCTTCGGCGCGCATGCCCTCGGCCGCCGGCAACCGCACCGCGCGCGCCACCGAATAGAGCGTGCCGCTGACCGCCGCGACGACGCTGACGCCAAGCGCCACCAGCACGATGCCGGGGTTGAGCAGGTAGTCGAGGTAGGGAAAGCGGAAGGTCGTTTCCATGTAGACGGCGGCGAGCCCCTGGCCGAACCAAGCGCCGAGCGCCACGCCGCCCGCCACGCCCAGCAGCACCATCCCCAACACCAGCTTCACGTAGTGCCAGCCGATCGCCGGGTAGCGATAGCCGAAGGCCTTGAGAATCGCGATCTGCTCGCGCTGCAGCGCGATCAGCCGGCTTACCACCACGTTCAGCAGGAAGGCGGCGACGCCGAGGAAGATGGCCGGGAAAATGGTGGCGGTCGTCTGCAGCTGCTTCAGCTCCTCGCTGAGGAAGCGGTTGGAAAACTGATCCTTGCGGCCGTAGGCCCCGGTGCCGCCATAGGGTGCGAGAATGGCGTCGACGCGGTCGATCACCGCCTGCTCGCGGGCGTCGCGCGCCAGCGTCAAGGTGATCTGGTTGAACGCGCCTTCCATGCCGTAGGCGGCGCCGAGCGCGCTGCGCCCCATCCACAGCACGCCGTAGCGCTTGAAGTCGGGGAACATCGAGCCGGGCGCGATCTGGTAGATGTATTCCGGCGACACCGCGACGCCGACGATGGTGAGCTGCTGGCGCTTGCCGTTGATGATGGCGGCGATTTTGTCGCCGGGCTGCAGGCCGTGCGCATCGGCGAAGCTGTCAGACAGCACCACCTCGTCGGCGCTCCAGGCCTGCGGCATGCCGCCGCGCTTGAGGTGCAGCGTGTTCAGCAGCGGCGCGCCGCTGTCCGGCAGCGACAGCAGCAGGCCGGTGATGGGATCGTTGAAGCCTTCCAGCTCCAGCTTCACCCCGGCCCGCACCCGCGTTTCCAACTGTTCCACCCCGGGCAGCGCGCGCAGCCGTTCGGCCACCGGCTCGGGCGCGCGCTTGAGGCTGGCGAAGACTTCGGCGAAGCGGTATTCGCCGTAGAAACGGTCGCGCGTGACGACCAGAGAATCGTAGGTGGACAGCGACATCACCAGGGTGGCGACGCCGCCCATGATCACCGCCGCGATTGCCAGCACCTGTCCGCGCAGGTGCCACAGGTCGCGCAGGAGTTTACGGTCGAGGGCGTGCATGGCTTACCAGCTCAACTCATGTGCTGGCTTCTTCACGGGGTTGGCGCGGATCTCGGCGATCTGCCCGTCGGACAGGCGGATCACCCGGTCGGCCATGTCGGCGATGCCGGCGTTGTGGGTGATCAGCACGGTCAGCGTGCCGAGTTCGCGGTTCACCTTTTCCAGCACTTCCAGCACCACCACGCCGGTGGCAGAGTCGAGCGCGCCGGTCGGCTCGTCGCACAGCAGCACCGCCGGGTTTTTCGCCACCGCGCGGGCGATCGCCACGCGCTGCTGCTCGCCGCCGGAGAGCTGCGCCGGGAAATGGTCGAGGCGGTTGCCCAGGCCCACCAGCGCCAGCGCGTCTTCCGGCCGCATCGGCGACCTGGAAATCTCCGTCACCGCGGCGACGTTCTCGCGTGCGGTGAGGCTGGGGATTAGGTTGTAGAACTGGAACACGAAGCCGACGTGCTCGCGGCGGAAATCGGTGAGCTCGGATTCGGACGCGCCAGTCAGCGTGTGGTCGAGATATCGCACCTCGCCGCCGCTGGGTGCATCGAGCCCGCCGAGAATGTTCAGCAGCGTCGACTTGCCGCTGCCCGAAGGACCGAGCAGCACCACCAGTTCGCCCTGGTAGAGCGTGAGGTCGATGCCGCGCAGCGCGTGGACTTCGACCTCGCCCATGCGATAGACCTTGGTGAGACCACGGGCGACGAATACGGCGTTGGCTGGGTCGGATGGCATGGGCTTCATGATGCCATGGCTGATGGAGACGGTGTAGACGCCATGCGTGTAGGCGCACCCGCAAGGGGTAGGCCGTGGTTGCCCCCGCAAGGGGGAGGCCGTGGTTGTAAAGCCGACAAGTCGGCAACAACCACGCACGGCCGCCCTCGGCCCGATGCCGTGGTGATTGCGGGGGCGCGGAAATCGCGGCGAGCACCCTGAAGGGCATAAAGGCGCCGCTCCCACAGAGGGGCTGCGCCCACCTACATGGGATGCTGCAGATGCTTCACGAACCAGGCCGCGGCCTGGCGTGCGACTTCCTCCAGGGTGCCGGGTTCCTCGAACAGATGGGTGGCGCCGGGAACGATCACCAGTTCCTTTTCGCAGTACAGCTGGTCGTAGGCCTGCTGGTTGAGCTCGATCACACCGTCGTCCCAGCCGCCCACCAACAACAGCGTTGGGGCCCTCACATGCGCCAGGGCCGGCTTGCTGGCGAGGTCGGGACGGCCGCCGCGCGAGACCACGGCCCGGGCGTCCGCGCCCAGCAGGGCCGCAGCATCGATCGCGGCGGCGGCGCCGGTGCTGGCGCCGAAGAAGCCGAGCGGCAGGTCGTGAGTGGCCTCCTGGGAAACCACCCAGCGCGCCGCATCCATCAGGCGCTGCGTCAGCAGGCCGATGTCGAAGCGGCGGGAATAGTCGCGGTCTTCTTCCGGCGTTAGCAAATCCATCAGCAGCGTGCCGATGCCGGCGGCGCGCAGCACGCCCGCGACATAGTTGTTGCGCGGCGAATGGCGCGACGAGCCGCTGCCGTGGGCGAACAGCACCAGACCGATCGCACGGTCGGGAATCTCCAGCATGCCCTCGATGGTGACAGCGCCGGCGGGAATGTGCGCCAGGGTGGACACGCTCATAGCCGGTCTGCCCGGTGCATGGAAATCGGAATGCGGCGGTTTCCGAAGGGATGGCTGAACATGCCGAAGCGACCGGCGATGGCGCTGCCGCACTTCGGACAGTGGCCGTCGGGCGTCATGCTGTAATGCTCGATGCGATACCAGTCGCGCACGATCAGCGGCTCATGGCAGCTCGGGCAGGACGTGGTGCCGCCGGTGGTGTCGTGCACGTTGCCGGTGTAGACGTAATGCAGGCCGACCTTCAGCGCGATGTCGCGCGCGCGGGTGAGCGTGGACGCCGGCGTCTCCGGCACGTCCATCATCTTCCAGTCGGGATGAAAGGCGGAAAAGTGCAGCGGCACGTCGGGGCCTAGCTCCTTCATGATCCAACGGGAGAGCGCCTCGATCTCGGCGTCGGAATCGTTATGACCTGGAATCAGCAGCGTGGTGATCTCGAACCAGACGTCCGTCTCGCGCTTCAGATAGATGAGCGTATCGAGCACGGGTTGCAGGTGGCCGCCGGTCAGCTTGACGTAGAAATCCTCGGTGAAACCCTTGAGGTCGACGTTGGCCGCGTCCATCCTGGCGAAGAATTCGCGGCGAGGTTCTTCGGTGATGTAGCCGGCGGTGACGGCCACGGTCTGGATGCCGCGCGCGTGGCAGGCGTCGGCCACGTCCATCGCGTATTCGGCGAAGATCACAGGGTCGTTGTAGGTGAAGGCCACGCTCTTGCAGCCGGCACGCTCGGCGGCGGTGGCGATCTCGTCCGGCATCGCGCGGTCGACCAGGGTGTCGGTCTCGCGCGACTTGGTCATGTCCCAGTTCTGGCAGAACTTGCAGGCGAGGTTGCAGCCGGCGGTGCCGAAGGAAAACACCGACGAGCCCGGATAGAAATGGTTGAGTGGCTTCTTCTCGATGGGGTCGACGCAGAAACCGGACGAACGGCCGTAGGTGGTGAGCACCATCTTGCCGCCTTCCATCTTGCGCACGAAGCACAGGCCGCGCTGGCCTTCGTGCAGCTTGCAGTAGCGCGGACACAGGTCGCACTCGATGCGGCCGTCGGGCAGCATGCGCCACCAGCGCGCAGGATGGTGCGATTCAGGAATGCTCATGTGCCCTCTCCTTCCACTTGCTCACCGTGTAGCGCGACAGGCGCACCTGCTCCGCCCAGAAATCCGTCGGCAGCCCGGCCTTGCGCTTCAGGTGCGCCAGAAACTCGGCCGGCTCGGGCAGCTGCTCCCACACCTGCGGCAGAAAAGTGCTGCGGGCAAGCCCATATTCGAACACCACGCCGTCAATATTGGGCCGCAGCGCGGCCAGCGCATCGGTTTCGCCGGCCACCTCCAGCGGCTCGGGCGGCGACAGCAGCGACACCTCGACGCGGATGTCGTCGTATTCCGCACGCGACAGCGGCATGAAGCGCGGATCGCGAAATGCCGCCGCCACCGCGTTCTCGCGCACGTCCAGCCCCAGCGGGCGATGCGCCTCCAGGGTGCCGATGCAGCCGCGCAACTCGCCCTGGCGGGTAAGCGAGACGAAGCTCGCGCCGGGCTTCAACAGCCAGGGCGCTTCGGCCGGGGCGGCGGACGCCTGTCCCAGCCGGGTACCGATTTCGTTGCGCGCCAGCTTCAGCAAGGTCTCGCCCTGTTCGTCCGCGTCCGGCTGGTCGGCATCCGCCTCGGGCTGGAAGGCGAACGCCGCATAGCCGACCACCCGCTCCGGGTCGCCGGCGGTCTGGCTGGAATTGCGCACGTCCAGCTCGACCGGATGCAGTCCGTGGCGCCTGGCCGCCAGCAGCAGTCCGTTGACCGGCGTGGCACCGCAGGCCTGCTCGTGGTTGAGATGCGGGTTCAGCGCCAGGATGGCGTTCACCGTGCCGCGGTCCACCTGGCGCGCCAGCGCATCGGGCAAAAAGTGCGACAGGTCGGAGCTGATCACGATCAGCGTCTCGTCGCCGCCCCACAGCGTTTCCAGCACCTCGGCCACGTCGGCGGCACTCGCTTCGCCCACCGCCAGCGGCAACAGCTTGAAGTCGCCCAGCACCTGCTGCAGAAACGGCAGTTGCACCTCCAGCGAATGCTCCATCTGATGCGCCGCCGCACTCGTCACCACCTGCGGCAGCCCGGCCAGCGCCTGCATCGCCTCCCGGTCCAGCGCCACGTCGCCCAACGGCGTGGCGAAGCGGTCCGCCTCGGGCAGCGCCAACCCGCGCACGTAGACGCGATGGGTGGGGCCGAGCAGCACCACCCGGCGGATTCGACCGCGCAGCGCGGCCAGCTTCGCATAGGCGCTGGCGGCCACCGGACCGGAATAGATGTAGCCGGCATGCGGCACGATCAGTGCCTTGGGTGGCGGCGACGGCTTGCCGGGGCGGGCGTGCGCCAACAGGTCGGCGACGGTGCGCTTGAGCTCGGCCGGATCGTCCGGGTAGAACATGCCGGCAACGGCGGCGGGTCGGGTGGTGGTCATGGCAGGTTTCCTCACAAGTCAACTTAGCAAATGTGGGGGAATTGATCCCGTTCAAGACGTGGTTATTGAAGGGGTGCGAAAATCGGGGCGAGTACCCTGAAGGGCATAAAGGCGCCCCGCCTACAGGATGGAGCCATCGCGCGGATGTTCCAACCTCCGCTGCCGGCAAATACGATTCCGCCGTTAATATGACGCCCGACACCCATACGCTCGTTTCAGCCCCCCGGGAGAACTGATGGATCCATCCAAAGCCGCCGATGAAAATGCCCTGTTGCGGGACATCCTGCAGGAATCGGCGTCCGAGGTGCTGGTGTTCGACGCCGACACCCTGCGCATCGTCCAGGCCAACCCCTCTGCGCAGCACAACCTGCAATACCGCATCCGGGAGCTCCGCAAGCTGACGCCGCACGATTTCCTGGCCCCCGAGGATGGCCGGGCCTTCAACACCCTGCTGAACCTGCTGCGCAACGGCAAGAAGCGCCGCACTGCGCTCACCATGCATTTTGTCCGCCGCGACGGCAGCCGCTACCCGGTCGAAGCCCGGCTGTTCGAGTCGGCCGACCAGGGCACGCCGGTCTTCATCTGCATCGCCAACGACGTCAGCCAGCGCGAAGCCTCGCGGCAGGCGCTGGAACACTCCGCCTCGGACCTGCGCGCCATCGTCGCCCACATCCCCGGCATGGCGTTCCAGGTCATCCGCCAGCACGACGCCCCGCCCGCGCTGCGCTATGTCAGCGAGCAGTCCACGCAACTGCTCGGCATCAAGGCGGCCGCCCTGCGCGCCCATCCCGAGCGCTTCTTCAAGCTGATCCTGGAAGACGACCGCGCCGATTACCAGGCGCGCCTGGCCGAAGCCGGCGGCGGCCACCTCAGCTTCAATTGGGAAGGCCGCATCTGGATGGAAGCCTGGAAGGACGTGAAATGGGTCAACATCCGCGTCGGCCAGCGCGAAACACCGGAAGGCACGATCTGGGACGGCATCATGCTCAACATCACCCACAGCCGGCAGGTCGAGGCGGAAATCCGCCGCTCGCGGGCACAGCTCGCCGCGCTGGCGGCGCACGTCGAATCGGTCAAGGAGCAGGAGCGCCTGTCGCTTGCGCGCGAAGTGCACGACGACCTCGGCGGCAACCTCACCGCCATCAAGATCGGGCTGTCCTGGCTGTTGCGCAATCTGCCGCCCGATCCGCCGCAATGGCTCAAGCGCACCGCCTATCTCGACAAGGTCGTCGACCAGACCATCGACGCCACCCACCGCATCGCCTCCAGCCTGCGGCCGCCGGTGCTCGATTTCGGCATCGTCTCGGCAATCGAATGGCAGCTCAAACGCTTTCGCCAGAACACCGACATCGTCTGCGAACTGCGCGCGCCCGGTGAAACCATCCCGCTCGGCCCCGACGCCGACATCACCGTGTTCCGCATCGTGCAGGAAGCGCTGACCAACGTCGCCAAGCATGCCCGCGCCAGCAAGGTCAAAGTCGTGCTGACACTGCAGCAGGGCGAATTGCAGGTCACCGTCACCGACAACGGCCAGGGCATCCAGCCCGGCCACACCCAGACCCACGGCAACGGCTTCGGCGTCCTCGGCATGCACGAACGCGCCATCGCGCTCGGCGGCGAACTCAGCGTGCAGCCGGGCAAGCGGGGGGGCACCCAGGTCAGCCTGCGCATGCCCTTGCCTGCCGCGGCGACGGAATGACGGCATAATCCCCCCATACCGATAATTCGCCGAGAACCCAGCATGGCTGCCGCAAAACCCTATCGCATCCTCATCGTCGACGACCACGCCATCGTGCGCGAAGGGCTCAAGCAGATCCTCGCCGAAGTCGACGACATCGTCGTCGCCGGCGAGGCCGACTGCTCCAGCCGCGCCCTGCAGATGGCCCGGCGCGAACCCTGGGATCTGGTGCTGATGGACATTTCCATGCCCGACCGCAGCGGCCTGGAAACCCTGGAGCTGCTGCGCAAGGAACACCCCGGCATCCAGGTGCTGATGCTCTCCATGCACCGCGAGACCCAGTACGCCGTGCGCGCCCTGAAAACCGGCGCCGCCGGCTACCTCAACAAGCAGAGCGCCCCCGACCAGCTCATCGACGCCATCCGCATGGTCGCCTCCGGCAAGAAATACATCAGTGCCGAAGTCGCCCAGGAACTCGCCAGCCAGGTCAGCGGCGAACACGACGTCGCTCCGCACGAAGGCCTGTCCAATCGCGAATACCAGACCCTGTGCATGATCGCCTCCGGCCTGCCCGTCTCCGCCATCGCCGAAAAGCTGTCGCTGTCGGTCAAGACCATCAGCATGTACCGCGCCCGCCTGCTGAAAAAGATGCAGATGAAAAACAACGCCGAACTGACGCACTACGCCATCAAGCAAGGGCTGCTGGATTAGATTTGACGGGCGCTGCCCCTTCGCAGGAGGGGCGCCTTGATGCCCTTCAGGGTGCTCGCCCCGATTACGCACCTCGGCTAATTGGGTGTAAATGGGTGTAGGATTGGTTCATGCTGAGCACCGACACCCTCCAGATCACACCGGAAATCCTGAGCCTCATCGCCAGGATCGACGAGTTCAAAGGCGCCTGGCGCGCCCTGGGCACGATCGCGCCCGACCGTCTGTCGGCCCTACGGCGCGTGGCCACCATCGAGAGCATTGGCTCCTCCACCCGCATCGAGGGTAGCAAACTGTCCGACCAGGAGGTGGAGCAGTTGCTGTCAAACCTGGAGATCAAGTCCTTCGCCACCCGCGACGAGCAGGAAGTGGCCGGATATGCCGAACTGATGGACCTGGTCGGATCAAACTGGCAGGACATCCCGTTCACCGAGAACCACATCCAGCAATTGCACCAGATCCTGTTGCGCTACAGCGACAAGGACACCCGGCATCGCGGCAACTACAAGACCAACTCGAACAGCGTCGCTGCCTTCGACGAGACCGGCGCACAGATCGGGATCGTGTTTCAGACCGCGTCGCCCTTCGATACGCCTCGCCTGATGACAGAGCTGGTGGCCTGGGTGAACCGGGAGCGCGAAACAGCCCTGTTGCATCCGTTGCTGATCATCGCCCTCTGTACCGTCGTGTTCCTGGAGATTCATCCCTTCCAGGACGGCAATGGGCGTCTCTCTCGCGTGCTGACCACGCTCATGCTGCTGCAGGCCGGTTATGCCTATGTGCCGTACAGCTCGCTGGAAAGCGTGATCGAGCAGAGCAAGGAAGCCTACTATCTGGCGCTGCGCCAGACGCAAGGCTCGATCCGTACCGAGACACCGAACTGGCAGCCGTGGTTGGTATTCTTCCTGCGCGCCCTGGCCGAGCAAGTGCGGCGACTGGAAAAGAAGGTCGAGCGCGAGAAGATCGTGCTGGCGGCAATGCCCGAACTGCAGTTGCAGATCGTCGAGTTCGCCCGCGAGCACGGCCGCATCACCATTGGCGAAACCATCAAGCTGACCGGCGCCAGCCGCAACACGCTCAAACAGCATTTCCGTACCCTGGTTGAACGCGGCACCCTCAACCAGCACGGCAGCGGCCGTGGGGTCTGGTACAACCTGCGCTGAGTCAATACCGCTTTAGAAGGGCGCCCTCGCCCCGATTTACACACCTCCGCGATCACCACGGCATCGGGCCGAGGGCTGCCGTACGTGGTTGTTGCCGACTTGTCGGCTTTACAACCACGGCCTCCCCCTTGCGGGGGCAACCACGGCCTCCCCCTTGCGGGTGCTCCTACAATCATGGGGGCCGCGATCGCCTTCACGGGGCGCCCCGCTAGCCCCGCCCACCACCAGGGTGATAATCTGCAACGTGTGGAAATGCCCGGGTTTTATGGCCTTAATCCACCCTTCACCCCCACCCTGCCCGCCGTAGCATGCGAGCATAGTTAAAGGCCCCCGAGGCCGGAGCGCACAGATGGCTGAACCCAGCGGCAAGATCAACCCAGGCAACCCGACCGAAGTCGCGCGGGAAACCCTGCGCCGCCTGGCCATGCGGCGGATTGCCCCAACGCCGGACAACTATCAGACGCTGTACGAGGAAATCGTGGGCGGGCCGGCCGCGCCGGCGGCGCCCAAAGGCCCCACTGCGGCCAGCGTGCTGGCCGGGCTGGTCAGCGACCTCGCCGAGCACCACCCGGCGCTGGCCACCCAGCTCGCCAGCCTCGGCAAGTCGGTGGAAAAGGAAGACTGGCGGCAGTGCAGCTACAAGCTGGCCGAAATCTCGATGCAGCTGAAGCCGCAGCCGGTCAAGCCGCAGCGCATCGAAGCCGACGACCGTGGCGCGAGCGATGACATGACGCTGCTGCGCGACCTGCTCGCCAAGACCCTGGAATTCGGCGTCGCCTCGCAGCTCGCCCACGCCCCGCGCCTGGAAGAAAAGGCCCAGCAACTGGCCGAAACCCTGCGCGCCGCCGACACCCCGGCCAGCCTACGCGCCGCCGCGTCCGCCCTCAAATCCCTGTGGGTCAGCATCGAACTGCAGACCTCGGACGGCCGCGACCAGAAAGACATCCTGCAGCGCATCCTGCTGCTGCTGGTGGAAAACATCGGCGAACTGCTGGACGACGACTCCTGGCTGCGCGGCCAGCTCGACCTGGTGCGCGAAATCCTCAGCGCGCCGCTCAGGATCGATTCCCTGCAGGATGCGGAAAAGCGCCTCAAGGACGTGATCTACAAGCAGAGCATGGTCAAGCACAGCCTGCGCGAGGCCACCGCCACCCTCAAGGCCACCATGACCACCTTCGTCAGCAGCATGAGCGAAGCGGTGGCGGTCAACGACGACTACCAGGGCAAGATCGCGTCCCACATCGAGCGCATCAGCAACACCGAAGACGTGATGGAGCTGAACCAGATCCTCGAATCCCTGCTGGAAGACACCCGCACCGCCCAGGACGAAAACCGGCGCGCGCAGACCCAGATGGTGCAGCAGCGCGACGTTGCCCTGCAGGCCGAAGCCCGCATCAAACAGCTGGAAACCGAGCTCGCCCAGATGAGCACCCTGGTGCGCGAAGACCCGCTCACCCGCAGCCTCAACCGGCGCGGCCTGGACGAGGAGTTCACCCGCGAGGCCTCGCGCGCCGACCGCTCCGACGCCCCCTTCTGCATCGCGGTGATCGACATCGACAACTTCAAGGCACTCAACGACACCCGTGGCCACCAGACCGGCGACGAAGCCCTGGTCCACCTGGTCAAGGTCGCCAAGGAACAGCTGCGCCTCACCGACCACATCGCGCGTTTGGGCGGCGAGGAATTCCTCATCCTGCTGCCCAACACCCCGCTCGAAGAGGCGAAGAAAATCATCACCCGCCTGCAGCGCAGCCTCACCAAGAAATACTTCCTCGACAACAACGAGAAAGTGCTCATCACCTTCAGCGCGGGCGTCGCGGCGCGCGCAGCAGGCGAAGCGCAGGAAGCCGCCATCGCCCGCGCCGACGCCGCCATGTACCAAGCCAAGCAAACCGGCAAGAACCGCGTCTGCGTCGCCCCCGACGCGCCTGCCCAGGCCGGCTAGCCCAGGATCATGACCATGCGCGCACCTATCCTTATTAATACAGCCCGGAAATCGCAGATCACCGCGATTGCGAACCTTCGCAATCACCCCGGCATCGGCCCAGGCACGGTCGTCCTACAGCACTCCGCGCGGCCTATCGACCCGAAATTTCATTCCTGAAGCCCCCTGCAACTTTTTAAAAACATGGCCTTAACTTTCTCCAACCCTCGACGATTCCTCTCACAACGGCGGTTCACATAGCCCACTGGGCAAACCGAAGTTGACGGCACCAGACCCCCACGGGGAACAAAGCCGGGACCCTCGACCCACACAAGGAGAAACATCATGGCAGCAGTGATCAACACCAACGTCGCGTCCATCAACGCACAACGCAACCTGACCCAATCCCAGGGCGCCCTGCAAACCTCGTTGCAGCGTCTATCTTCCGGCCTGCGCATCAACAGCGCCAAGGACGACGCCGCCGGCCTGGCGATTTCGGAGCGCTTCACCACCCAGATCCGCGGCCTGAACCAGGCTGTGCGCAACGCCAACGACGGCATTTCGCTGGCGCAAACCGGTGAAGGCGCGCTGAACGAACTGACCCAGAACTTGCAGCGCATCCGCGAACTGGCCGTGCAGTCGGCCAACGCCACCAACTCTTCTTCCGACCGCGCCGCGCTCGACCTCGAAGTCAAGCAGCGCCTGGCGGAAGTCGACCGCATCGCTTCGCAAACCTCGTTCAACGGCCGCAAGATTCTCGACGGCAGCTTCGGCAACGCCACCTTCCAGGTCGGCGCCAACGTCGGCGAGACCATCAGCGTGGGCCTCTCCGCTAGCATGCGCCAGGGTTCCATCGGCGCGGTCGCCACGGCGCAATCGGTTGACACCAGCACCGTGATCAGCGGCACCCCGACGCCGGCCGTGCTTGAAGTGGACGCAGTCACCACCTCCAGCACCATCACTGGGGTTGACTACAGCAGCATCCCGGCCGAGGCCGCAACCTACACTTCCGGCGTAATCGGCAGCTTCGACTTCAGCGGGGGTGGCGCCGCCGAGTTCACCATCCAGGGCCCCGGCGGCACGGCCGCTACCATTAACCTGACCACAGACGTCACCGATATCGACGGCTTGGTTGGCGCTATCCAAGCTGACGGGGAATACGCAGCCAGCGGCGTTACGGTTGCCGCCGGCACCGGTGCCGACGCAGGCAAGCTGGTGTTCACCGCCTCCACCCCCGGCGCCGGCGACGTCACCATCGGCGGTGCCGATGCCGCCCTGGTCACGACCGGTGGCGCCGCAGTGGCCGGTGCCGCTGTGGACAACACACCTAACGCAACCCTGACCATCACCACACCCGGCGATGCGGCCTTCACTGTCAACCTGACCAGCAACATCACCAATGCGACCGACTTGCTGGCGGCGATCACCGGCACGGCGAACTATGCGGCTCAGGACTTCACTGCTGCGCTCAACGGCACCAGCGACGCCATCGTGTTCACCGAGAAAGTCGGCACCACGGGCACCATCACCATCGGCGGCACCTCGGCCATCACGGGCACTGTCACCACCACCGGTGTGACGGCTCAGGCCGAGATCCCCGCCGCCAGCGTGACCGTTGCCGACGACTTCAGCATCCAGCTCGGCACCTCGCCCGCGGTCAATGTGGCTAACGGCACCTACACCACGGCGCAGTCGCTGGTGGATGCGATGAACACCGCAATGGAAGGCAACGCCACCGCCAGCCTGGGCACGGACGGCAGGATCAGCATCAACTCGGGCGAAGCCATCACCATCGGTGGCACCACCGGCCTGACCACGCTGGGATTTGCCGCCACGACCGCCGCCTCCGGCAGCCTGGCTACCGCCAACGTGCTGAGCGTGGCAGGGGCTGAAGACACGATGCGGCGCCTGGATTCGGCGCTGACCTCGGTGTCGACGCTGCGCAGCACCTTCGGCGCGATCCAGAACCGCTTCGAGTCGACCATCACCAGTCTGTCGGCGACGGCGGAGAACCTGACTGCTTCCCGCAGCCGGATTCAGGACACGGACTTCGCAGCAGAAACCGCTGCGCTGACCCGCGGCCAGATCCTGCAGCAGGCCGGCGTGGCGATGCTGGCGCAGGCCAACCAGCTGCCCAACACCGTGCTGTCGCTGTTGCGTTAATCGGGACACCCCCCGGCCATGGATTCGAATCAAGCCCCTGGCCGGGGTTTTTAGACGAGGAGAAGCGAAATGCTCATCCAAAATTCGAGTAGTGCAACCCAGGCTCAATCGCCTGCAAGGCTCGCCGGCGACGGCGGGCCTGTTGCCGTTGTGGCGCCCGCGATTCCGCAGGCCCCGCCTGCGGTGGCCGTGGTGCTGCCACAGACCGCGGTCAGCCCGGTGGCGGAGCCGCCGCAGCCCGCCCAACTGCAAGGCGCGGTGGACAACCTCAACCAGGCCTTGAAGCAGTCGAACAAGAACCTGGAATTCACCGTCGACAGCGAGACGAAGAACCCCATCGTCAAGCTGGTGGATTCTGAAACCGGCGACGTGATCCGCCAATACCCGTCCGAGGAAGCGCTGTCGATCGCCCGATCGATCGACGATTTTCTTCAGCAGGGCATGCTGATCAAGCAGGAAGCCTGAGGCAGCGGTCATGGCAACCGGACTGGACATCAACAGCATTGTCAGCCAACTGATGGCGGCGGAGCGGCAGCCGCTCGCCAAGTTTTCGGCGCAGGAAGCGGGCCAGCAGGCCCGGCTATCCGCCTACGGCAGCGTGAAAAGCGCGGTCAGCGGATTTCAGACTGCGTTGAACGGGCTGAACAGTGCTGCCAGGTTCCAGAGCCTGACCGCGACGCCTTCGGACAAGAGCTTTTTTACCGCCTCAGCCACCAGCATCGCGGTGGCGGGCACCTATTCCATTGAAGTGAGCGCGCTGGCGCAGGCGCAGCAACTGGTAGCCGCCGGCCAGACCAGCAGCACCGCGGCCATCGGCAGCGGCGCGGCGACCACGCTCACCTTCGATTTCGGCACCGTCAGCGGCGGCACGCTGGAGGACGGCACCTACAGCGGCGCCGCGTTCGCCTCCAACGGCAAGGGCGTCAAGACCGTCACGATCGATGCCAGCAACAATTCGCTGCAGGGCATCCGCGATGCCATCAACGCGGCGAAGATCGGCGTCAAGGCGACGCTGATCAACGACGGCAGCGGCACGCCCTTCCGTCTGGCGCTGGCCGCGGACAACGCAGGCGTGGCGAACAGCATGAAGATCTCGGTCGACGGCGAAGCCGCGCTCCAGAGTCTGCTGGCGCACGATCCGGCCGGCACCCAGGCCCTGAACCAGACGGCGGCGGCGCAGAACGCCAGCCTGAAGGTGAACGGCATTGCGGTAACCAAGGCTTCCAACAGCGTTTCCGACGTGATCCCCGGCGTGACGCTGAACCTGGTGAAGACCACCGAGTCGGCGCAGACGCTGACGGTGGCGCGCGACACCAGCGCGATCACCGCCTCGATCAACAGCTTCGTCAAGGCCTACAACGACCTGGCCGGCACGATGAAAAATCTGACCGCCTACGATGCGGCCAGCCAGCGGGGCGCCATCCTGCAGGGCGACGCCACGGTGCGCTCGCTGCAAACACAGCTGCGCGGCATCCTGGGGTCGACGGTGGCGGGCGTGCCGGGCGACCTGAAAACGCTGTCGAGCATCGGCGTGACGTTCCAGCTGGACAGCAGCCTGGCGGTGGATTCAGGCAAGCTGAACACCGCAATGAACGAGAACTTCGACGAGATCGCCAGCCTGTTCGCCTCGGTGGGCCGTAGCACCGACAGCCTGGTGAGCTTCAGCAGCGCCGGCAGCGCGGTGAAGCCGGGCAGCTATGCAGTGAACGTGACGCAGCTCGCCACCCAGGGCAAGACGGTGGGCGCGTCGGCGATCAGCCTGCCGCTCGACATCGTCGCCGGCAGCAACGACACGCTGGAACTCTCGGTCGACGGCGTCGCCGCCTCGATCACCCTGGCACCCGGCAGCTACAGCACGGCCGAGGCGCTGCTGGCCGAATTGCAGGCAAAGATCAACGGTGTGTCGGCGCTGTCGAGCCGTGGCATATCCGTCGCCGTGACGGACAACGCGGGGACGCTGACGCTGAGTTCGGCCAAATACGGCTCGACCTCGAGCGTCAACATCACCGGCGGCAATGCGGCAACCGCACTGGGGCTGGACGGCGACACGCCGACCGTCGGCCTGGACGTGGCGGGCACCATCGACGGCGTGGCCGCTACCGGCGCCGGCCAGCTGCTGCGCGCCACCAGCGGCAACGCGAACGGGCTGGACATCATCATCAACGGCGGTGCGCTGGGCGACCGCGGACTGATCAACTATTCGCAGGGCTACGCCTCGAAGCTGAGCACCTGGGCCAAGTCCGCCCTGGCCACCGACAGCTTCATCAGCGCCCGCACCGAAGGCATCAACAAGACCATCGCCGATATCGGCAAGCGCCGCGCCGAACTGGAAGCGCGCCTGGTCACCATCGAGAAGCGCTACCGCGCGCAGTTCACCGCGCTCGACACCATGCTCAGCAACATGAACACCACCAGCACTTTTCTGACGACGCAGCTGGCGAACCTGCCCGGCAACCAGAAAAGCTAATTGAACGAGGAGATCGACGTGTATACGAATCCCAGAAGCTCCGCCAGCGCCTACGCCAAGGTGGGCCGCGAAACCGGCGCCCTCCCCGCCGCGCAGGCCGCGGCAAGCGCATCGCCGCAGACAGCGCCCGCCCAGCCGAACCCCGGCGCCTACCTGCCGGTCGGCAATGCGGCCAACGCCTATGCCAAGGTGGGCCTGGAAACCGGCGTCGTCGCCGCCACGCCGCACCAGCTCATCGTGATGCTGTACGAAGGCGCCGAGCTGGCATTGAAAATGGCGATCCGCCACATGAACGAAGGCGATGTAGCGAAGAAGTCCAGCGCCATCAGCAAGGCCAGCACCATCATTTCGGACGGCCTGCGCGCCGCGCTCGACCTGCAGCAGGGCGGCGAGATCGCGCAGCGGCTGGACGCGCTGTACGACTACATGAACCAGCGCCTGCAACTGGCGCACCTGAAGAACCAGACCGATCCGGTGGAAGAAGTGCTGGGCCTGCTGCAGGAACTGCACGGCGCCTGGAACCAGATCGGCACCGCCCCGACCGCCCCCCTTGCTGCCTGAACCGGAGAGATTGGCATGACCAGCAACGAAATGCTCACCACCTACGAATCGCTCTCCGCATTGACCGGCACCATGCTGGACGCCGCGCGCGAAGGCGAATGGGATCACCTGGCCGCGCTGGAGCAACGCTGCCAGGTCTACGTCGGCAGCCTGATGCGGGCACCCCAGATTCCGCTGAATGCACACGAGCAGCGCACCAAGGTGTCGATCATCCGCACCATCCTGCAACACGACGCCCAGATCCGCGCGCTGACCGAACCGCGCCTGCACGAATTGCAGCAGCGCCTGAGCTCGACCCGCAACGCGCACCGCAGCCTGGATGCCTACGGCGCGCAGCGGCTGTAATGCCGCCGCGCGGAAGCAACGACCATGAAGCCGCGTAGTTTTCTGCCTGGTGTCGTTGAAGCGCATCGCCGCGAAACCGGCCCCCGTGGGCGCGGTGCCCCCACCCCGTTTTTCTCGCTGGAATCCGGATGATTCCGGTCCAGGTCCTCGCCCGCATTCTGGATGTTCCGCCCAAGCCGGAGGGCGTGGGGCGGCCGCTGACGGGGCTGGTGGGGGTGCAGCCGGTGCTGAACGCGACCCAACGCGACCAGGCTGCGCCGCGCGCTTTCGAAAACTTCACGGTCGGGCAGACGCTCACCGGGCTGGTCAAATCGGTGGACAAAGGCATCTCGATGGTCGAGGTGGCAGGGCAAACCGTCGCCATGCGGCTGCCGCATCCGGCCAAGGCGGGCGACATGCTGCAACTGCGTTTTGCCGGGCACATGCCGCAGGCGGTGTTCGTGCTCGAACCGCCCGGCACCGCGGCCAAGGATGCGCCGCAACTGAGCCCGACCGCGCGCATGCTGAGCGAAATCATGCAGCAGGCGCCGGGTCGCAACGCCCCGCCCACACTGGTGCCGCCCGGCCCCCTGCTCGGCCAGCCCACCACGCAGGTGGCCGAGCTGGCGCTGGCGCTGCGCACCGCGCTGGTCCGCAGCGGCCTGTTCTATGAGTCGCACCTGGCCAACTGGGCGGTGGGGCTGGACGACCTGGACGGCCTCAAACAGGAACCGCAGAACCGGCTGGCGCAGGCGTCCAGCGCGCTGGCCCTGCCGAACGCCGCGGACAGCGGCGTCCCGAAACTGCTCAACCCGATGCACACCCTGCTGACGCAGCAACTGCAGGTGCTGGAGTCGCCGCAGTTCATCTGGCGCGGCGAACTGTGGCCGGGCCAGGAACTGGAGTGGCTGATGCGCCGCGAGACCGACCCCGACGCGCAGCACGCGGCGGCGGGCGACAGCGAGCACGCTTCCGGCTGGGATTCGCACCTCAAGCTGACGCTGCCGCAACTGGGCACGGTCAACGTGCACATCAAGCTCGATGCGAAAGGCGCGTTCAGCATCAAGATGGTGCCGGAAACCGCCGAAACCGAACCCCTTCTGCAGCGCAACCAGGGGCAGTTGATCGAACAGATGGCGGCGGCGGGCTGCACGCTGCAGGCCCTGACGGTGAAGCACGGCGATGACGAAACCTGACCCGCAGCGCGCCGCCGCAGCCCTCGCCTACCGTGAAAGCGACGGCGCGCCGCGCGTGGTTGCTAAAGGTCGCGGCATTTTGGCCGACAATATTATCGAACGGGCGCGCGCGTCGGGGGTGTATGTCCACGAATCGCGCGAATTGCTGGCGCTGCTGATGCAGATCGACCTCGACAGCCACATCCCGCCTCAGTTATATATTGCCGTAGCAGAACTGCTGGCCTGGCTCCACCACCTGGACGAGGCCGAAAAGCAGGGACTTTCGACCCCCGACACCTGATATTCATGCTTGCTTCTCCCAAAAACAGCTTCAGCGCCGACAATCACGACGAACTCCTGGCGCGCTGCACCCTGCACTCGCGCACGGAAATCCTGTTTCAACTGCGGGCGCTGCAGAAGCGCAAGGTGCTGGTCAACCTGGACATCCAGGGCAGCCGGCAAATCATCGTCACCTCGGTGCTGGCGGTGAACGAGAACAACAACACCGTCATTCTCGACGTCGCCCGCGGCGACGGGCTCAACGCCGAACTGCTGACCGGCAAGGGGGCGGAATTCATCGCCCAGATCGACGGCGTTTCGCTCTCGTTCGACACCGGCCCGGTGAGCCTGTGCACCTACGAGAAGCTGCCGGCGTTGCGCATCCTGATTCCCAAGTCGATGATCCGGCTGCAACGCCGCGAGCACTTCCGGGTGGCGATGCCGATCGCCAACCCGGTGAAGTGCATCGTGCCGAATTCGGTCGACGGAGACCCGGACCCGATCAGCACGCATATCGTCGACATCAGCTGCGGCGGCGTGGCGCTGGCCGACACCAGCGGCCGCCTCGGTGCCGAGACCGGCAAGATCCTGGCCCGTTGCAAGCTGCTGCTGCCCGAAGCCGATGCGGTCATCACTTCGCTGGAAGTGCGCAATTCGGCCCAGATCCGCCTGCAAAACGGCTCCTTCCAGACCCGCCTGGGCTGCCGCTTCGTCGACCTGCCCAACGAGGAGGCCGCCCGCTTGCAGCGCTTCGTGATGGAAATCGAACGCGCGCGGCGCAACAGCCTTTAAGGCGCGAGGGTGCGAAAATCGCGGCGAGCACCCTGAAGGGCATAAACGCGCCGCGCCTGGAGAGGGGCTGAAACTTGTTTCGGGATACCTTCAGAAACGCTGCACTTATACCGTCAATAGCGAAGCCGACGCGCCGGCAGAGGCCTGCCCACCGGCCCGAATTATTTGAACCAGGAGTCCCTTGATGAGCACGATCCAGCAGGAAATCGACGAAAGAACCAACCTGACCAGCTCCAACAAGCTGGAGCTGCTGCTGTTTCGCCTGGGCGAGGACCCGCTGCTGCAGCGCAGCGAGCTGTTCGGCATCAACGTGTTCAAGATCCGAGAGATCATTCCCATGCCCACCATCACGGCGATGGCGGGCGCCTCGCTCCACATGATGGGTATGGTCGACCTGCGCGGCCAGATCATTCCCGTCATCGACCTGGCAGGGGTGGCCGGTTGCACCCCCAAGACCGGGCTGAACATCCTTCTGATCACCGAATATGCGCGCACCACGCAGGCCTTCGCCGTGGAATCGGTGGAGGACATCGTGCGCCTGGACTGGCGCCAGGTACTTTCGGCCGAGGGCAATACCGGCGGCGGCATCGTCACCAGCATTGCCCGTCTGGACGGCGACAACAGCGATCGTCTGGCCCAGGTACTGGACGTCGAAACCATCCTGCGCCAGGTGATGCCGCCGCCCCCGCCGCAAGGCGACCCCTCCGGCCTGGTGGCCAAGGTGGAACTGAAGCCGGGAACGCTCATTCTGGCGGCCGATGATTCACTGGTGGCACGCACCATGATCGAAGAAGGCCTCGAATCGATGGGCCTGCCCTACATCATGTGCAAGACTGGCAAGGAAGCGTGGGACCAGTTGCAGGCAATCTCGGCCAGCGAGCAGAGCGAGGGCCGCACTGTCTACGACAAGATCGCCCTAGTGCTGACCGACCTGGAAATGCCCGAGATGGACGGCTTCACCCTGACCCGCAACATCAAGCAGGATCCGCGTTTCAGCAACATTCCGGTGGTGATCCACTCGTCACTGACCGGCTCGACCAACGAGGCGCATGTCAGGAAAGTGGGGGCTGACGCCTACGTGGCGAAGTTCCAGATCGAAGAACTGTCGGCCACCCTGCGCCAGGCTTTGAACAAGTAGGCATACGCTTCGCGGCGGACGGGATTGCCATTGCCCCGACCGCCGCCGACCGGCCCGGCTCAGACGCCCATGGCCATGATTTCCTGATACGCCGACACCAGTTTGTTGCGGACCTGAATGGTGGACTGCAGGGCGATGCTGGATTTCTGCAGGGCAATCATCGCGTCGGGCAGGCTGACGCTGGGGTCGCCCATTTCAAAGCGCTGGGCCATTTGACTCCCCTGTTGCTGAACCTGATTGACCTGGTCCAGCGAGGTTTTCAGGATGGAATGAAAACTGTTCGCGCCCTCGACCTTGCGGGTATTCAGCCCGGCCTCGCCGGCAGGGTTGATGCTGGCAGGCTTGGTCTGCGCGGCGGCAGCCTTCAACTGCGCCACCATGGCCTCTATCCTGCCGGTATCGATCGCTCCGATGCTCATCGTGCCCTCCTTTGCTCGTCCTGCCGCCCACTCAGGCGGTTTTCCACGTGCTCACCTTAAGCCCTCGCGGCGCAAGCCATAAGGACGATAAGCACGGTAAACCCCCTGTTATTTCTCCTATTGAAAACTGCGGCAGTGCCGATAATTCGATGACATAACCACATGGGGCTGCTCGAAGTGAGCACAGCCAATCGCAACAAGGCGGCCCATGACGCCGACACGATGGGGAAAAAACAAGATGGCAGATGCAGGTGAAATCGTAGTTCCGGGCAACGTCATGGACTTTACCCGCACCCCCGGCGGACGACGGGTCATGCTGGTTCTGGCCGCGTCCGCGGCGGTTGCGGTGATGGTGGCTGTCTGGATGTGGGGCCAGCAGCCCGACTATCGCGTGCTGTTCTCGAATTTCAGCGACCGCGACGGCGGTGCTATCGTCGCTGAGCTGGAAAAAATGAACATCCCCTACAAGTACGCCGAGGGCGGCGGCGCCGTGCTGGTTCCGGCCGACCGCGTGCACGATGCACGGCTGAAGCTGGCGTCGCAGGGGCTGCCCAAAGGCGGCAACGTCGGCTTCGAATTGATGGAAAACCAGCGCCTGGGCTCGTCGCAGTTTGTCGAGCGGGTGAATTTCCAGCGCGCCATGGAAGGCGAGCTGGCACGCTCGATCGAATCCGTTTCGGCAGTGCAGGCCGCGCGCGTGCACCTGGCAATGCCGAAGGACACAGTGTTCGTGTCGGAACAGAAAGCGCCCACCGCCTCGGTGCTGCTGAACCTGCATCCGGGCCGCACCCTCGACCAAGCGCAGGTCAGCGCCATCGTGCACCTGGTGGCGAGCAGCGTGCCCGAACTGCCGATCAAGAATGTGACCGTGGTCGACCAGAACGGCAACCTGCTGTCCGACACCGGCAAGGCGCCCAGCATCGCCGGCATGGACCCCAGCCAGACCAAATATGTGCAGGACCTGCAGCAAAGCGTGGTGCGCCGCATCGAGTCGATCATCACCCCGATCGTCGGCCCCAACAACGTGCGCGCCGAAGCTACGGCCGACGTCGATTTCTCGCGCACCGAGCAGGCGGTGGAATCCTACAAACCCAACCAGGCGGCGGATGCGATGGTCATTCGCAGCCAGCAGACCAGCGAATCGCTGAACGGCGTGGCCAATCCGGGCGGCGTGCCGGGCGCGCTGACCAACCAGCCGCCGGTGCCGGCAACTGCGCCGATCACCCAGGGCCAGGCCGCCGCCACGCCGGAAAACGGCGCACCGGCCACCAACGTGCGCAAGGATGCCACCGTCAACTATGAAGTCGACAAAACCATCCAGTACGTGCAGCAGGGTATCGGTGGCCTGAAGCGGCTGTCGGTCGCGGTGGTCGTCAACTACAAACGCAGCGTCGACGCCGAGGGCAAGGTGACGATGACGCCACTGACCGAGGCCGAGACGACCCAGATCAGCAATCTGGTGAAGGAGGCCATGGGCTTCAACGCGGAGCGCGGGGATTCCATCAACGTGGTGAACACGCCCTTCGCCCGCGAGGAAAACGATGTCATTCCGGAAATTCCCTGGTGGAAACAGCCGCAGTACCTCGAATACCTGGCCATGGCCAAGACCGCCGGCAAATACCTGCTGATGGCGATCGTGCTGCTGATGATCTACCTGCGCGTGCTGAAACCGCTGTTCAAGAAGATCCAGGAAATTCCCAAGCTGCCGCCGCCCGCGCAGAACCTGCAACTGCAGCAGGCGGGTGCGATGGCGCTTCCCGGTCAGCGCAGTTACCAGGACAACCTGACCCGGGCGCAGCAACTGGCCAACCAGGATCCGCGCGTGGTCGCCAACATCGTGAAAACCTGGGTGGGCAGCAATGAGTGAACCCAGCGGATTGACCAAGGGCGCGATCCTGATGCTTGCACTGGGCGAGGAAGGGGCCTCGCAGGTGATGAAGTATCTGGGCCCGCGCGAAGTGCAGAAGCTCGGCGAAGCCATGACCAGCATGAAGTCGATCCCGCAGGAAGAGGTGGAGGGGGTGCTGGAGAGTTTCAGCACGGTCGTCGACCTGAATTCCTCGCTGGGGCTCGATTCCAACGACTACATCCGCACCGTGCTGACCAAGGCCCTGGGCGACGACAAGGCCAACTCGCTGCTCAACCGCATTCTCGGCGGCGGCGGCGACGCCAGCGGCATCGAAAGCCTGAAGTGGATGGATTCCGAGTCGGTGGCCGAACTGGTCCACAACGAGCATCCGCAGACCATCGCCACGATCCTGGTGCACCTGGAGCGCGACCAGGCCTGCGAAATCCTCAACTGCTTCACCGAACGCCTGCGCAACGACGTGCTGCTGCGCATCGCCACCCTCTCCGGCGTGCAGCCGACCGCGCTGCGCGAACTGAACGACGTGCTGACCAAGCTGCTGTCCGGCAGCGACGTGTTGAAGAAGCAGGCGATGGGCGGCACCCGCGCGGCGGCCGACATTCTCAACTTCATGAGCGGGGACCACGAAAACTCCGCCATGGAATACCTGAAGAACTACGACCCCGAGATGGCGCAGAAGATCATGGACGAGATGTTCGTGTTCGAGAACATCCTCGACATCGAGGATCGCGGCATCCAGCTGCTGCTGCGCGAAGTGCAGTCCGACCAGCTGATCATCGCGCTGAAGGGCGCGTCGGAAGAAATGCGCGAAAAAATATTCAAGAACATGTCGCAGCGTGCCGCTGAAATGATGCGGGAGGACCTGGAATCGAAAGGTCCGGTGCGGCTGTCCGAGGTCGAGTCCCAGCAGAAGGAAATCCTGATGGTGGTACGCCGCCTGGCCGACGAAGGCCAGATTTCGCTGGGCGGAAACGGGGAAGAGAAATATGTCTAGCGTGATTTCCAGCGTCGAGGAGCCGGCCATCAAGGCCTGGGAATTCGCCAGTTTCGACGGCGACCCCCACTCGATCAAGCAAGCCCATCATGCGGGGGTGAAACTGCCGACCATCGAGCAGATCAGCGCCATTCAGGAACAGGCCCGCCAGGAAGGCTATCAGGCCGGGCATGCCGAAGGCTACGCGCACGGCCAGCAAAAAGCTGCGCACGAAGCCCAGCGGCTGCACACCCTGGCCGGTGCGTTTGCCGCCGAACTCAACCAGGCTGACGAGATCATTTCGCAGCAGGTGCTCGAGCTGTCGCTCGACTTTGCCCGTGCGACGCTTAAGACCGCCTTGACGATACAACCTGAACTGGTGCTGCCCATTGTCCGGGAAGCGGTTCGCTATCTGCCGTCGCTGCAGCAGCCGGCCATGCTCTATCTGCATCCGGACGACGCCGCGCTGGTGAACGACAAGATGGGCGTCGAGCTCGCCAAGACGGGCTGGCAGATCGCAAACGATGCCCAAGTGGGTCGCGGCGGCTGCCGGGTGGAAACCGCCAGCAACCAGATCGACGCCACGCTGCCCACCCGCTGGCAGCGCATTGCCGCTGCGCTGGGCATGGAATCCGACTGGCTGGCTCCCTGATGAACGCCGCCCACCACAGCAACCGCTGGAAATCCTATCTGCACGACTGCAGCGAGTTGCTCGCGATTGCCGAGCCGATGCTGGTGTCGGGCCGGGTGACGCGGGTGGCCGGGCTGGTGATGGAGGCGGTCGGCCTCAAGCTGGCGGTCGGCAGCGCCTGCACCGTGCCGCTGCCCAACGGCTCGCAGCTGGAGGCCGAAGTGGTCGGCTTCGAGGGCGACCGCCTGTTCCTCATGCCGCAAAGCGAAGTCGAAGGCATCGTGCCGGGCTCGCGCGTATTCCCGGTCGAAGTGATCGCCACCCTGCCCGCGCTGGGCCAGGTGAAGCATCCGCGCCGCCGTCCCAGCGACCGCACCCGCCACCTGCCGGTGGGCGACGCGCTGCTGGGTCGCGTGCTCGACAGCAACGGACGACCGCTCGACAGCCTGGGCCCGCTGCAAACCACCACCACCGCGCCGCTGACCCGGCGTGCGGCCAACCCGCTGGGACGCGCGCCGATCACCAGCGCGCTCGACGTCGGCGTGCGCGCGATCAACAGCATGCTGACGGTGGGACGCGGCCAGCGCATGGGCCTGTTTGCCGGTTCCGGCGTCGGCAAGAGCGTGCTGCTCGGCATGATGGCGCGCTACACCAGCGCGGACGTGATCGTGGTCGGCCTGATCGGCGAACGCGGCCGCGAGGTGAAGGAATTCATCGAACAGATTCTCGGCGAGGAAGGCCTGGCGCGCGCCGTGGTGGTGGCCGCGCCTGCCGACACGCCGCCCTTGATGCGGCTGCAGGGTGCCTCGTATGCCACGGCGATTGCCGAGCACTTCCGCGACCAGGGCCAGAACGTGCTGCTGATCATGGATTCGCTCACGCGCTATGCGATGGCGCAGCGCGAGATTGCGCTGGCCATCGGCGAGCCGCCCGCCACCAAGGGCTATCCGCCTTCGGTGTTCGCCAAGCTGCCGGCCCTGGTCGAGCGCGCCGGCAACGGCAAACCGGGCGGCGGTTCGATCACGGCCTTCTATACGGTGCTGACCGAGGGCGACGACCAGCAGGATCCGATTGCCGATGCTGCGCGTGCCATTCTCGACGGCCATATCGTGCTCGACCGCGCGCTGGCGGAAAGCGGTCACTATCCGGCGATCAACATCGAACAGTCGATCAGCCGCGCCATGCACGTCATCACCACGCCGGAGCACCAGCAGCTGGCGCGCCGCCTGAAAAAGCTCTATTCACGCTACGAACGCAGCCGCGACCTGATCAATGTCGGCGCCTATGCGCCCGGCAGCGATCCGATGCTGGACGAGGCGATCCGCCTGCAGACCAGCATGGAAGCCTTTTTGCAGCAAGACATTGCCGAGCGCTCGGGCGTCCAGGAAAGCATGGCCGCACTCGAAGGCCTGTTTCAGTGAACGACAACCACGATAAGGCAAACTGATGGCCACCCCTACCGCACTCCATACCCTGATCGATCTGGCCAACAAGGCGGCCGACGAAGCCGCCAAGGCGCTCGGCGTCGCGCTCAACGTCGGCGAGGAAGCGAAGCAGAAGCTGGAACTGCTGATGCAATACCGCAACGACTACGCCGACCGCTGCCAGACCGACCTCAGCGCCGGCATGAGCGCCACCCAGTTCAACAACTTCCAGGTCTTCATGCACAAGCTCGACCATGCAATCGCCGGCCAGCAGAAGGTGGTCGCCGACAGCCAGTTGCGGATTGCGCAGGCGCGCACCGCCTGGCAGGCCTGCGAACAGAAGAAGATGTCCTTTGTCACCCTGGCCGACCGGGCCAGCAAGGAAGACGCCCGCCGCGAACTGTGGCGCGACCAGAAGCAGAACGACGAACACGCCGCCCGCCGCACGCAGCACAAGCGGACCCCTTCCTGAACCCGCACCCCCCAGGATCCAGCATGAACCCGACATCCATGACGCCCCCCCCCGCCCAGGCCATCGAGGCTGCGACGTCCCACGGCAGGCAGAAGGATTCCGCTTCCACGGAAGTGCCCTTCAGCCAGGTCCTTTCCGGCGAAATGGCGCAAGCCCGCGCCCAGCGCGACGCCAATAAAAACGCCGACGCAGCGCCGGACGCGGACAAACCCGCCAGTGCCGCCCCGGAAGCAGACCAGGAAGCACTTGCCGAACAACTGACTCCGCCGCCCCCGGAGACGGCCGCGGTCGCACCGGAAACCCTGCTGGCGCTGGCGATCAACCCGGATCTGCTGAAGCCGGCCACCGCCAAGGGCGACCTGGCCGCGGAGGCCCCGGCCGAAGCCGATGCTGCACAACCGCTGTTCCCCGGCCCCCGCAAGGGCCGGCCGGCGCTGGGCACGCAGCCCGAAGCGGTCAGCGACAAGGCACGCGGCGGCGCCCAGAAAACGGACGTAACGCTGGCTGCCAAGCCGGATCTGCCGGCTGCCGCGACGACGGCATTTGGTGCCCAGCTCGCGGCTTCCCGCCCCGCCAGCCTCGCCAAGGCAGGCGAGGCTCTGCCCGATTTCATGAATGCGCCCGGCCTGCGCGCCGTCGCCCAGGCTGCCATGCAACCCCCGCCGCACGAGGCGGCCGCCAGCCGCCTGGCGCCGTCGGTGGGGACCACGGCGTGGGGTCAGGCCCTCGGCGAAAAAATCGTGTGGATGGCGGCCGGGGCCCAGCAAACCGCCTCGCTCACCCTCAACCCGCCCAATCTGGGGCCGCTGCAGATTGTGCTGAATGTGTCCAACGACCAGGCCACGGCGAACTTCTTCTCGGCTCAGCCCGAAGTGCGCCAAGCGCTGGAAGCCGCGTTCCCCCGCCTGAAGGAAATGATGAACGAAGCCGGGATCCAGCTCGGCCAGGCGACGGTCAGCGCCGACACGCCGCCGCAGCACGACGGCGCCGAGCGCCAGGCGCAACGCATGGCCCCACCCTTTGCCGACCGGGATGAAGCGCTTGCAGCCGGCTCGCAGCCGATTCCAGTGACCGCCCAGCGCGCCGGACGCGGGCTGGTCGATACCTTTGCCTGAGGCTGCCCATTGCCGCGCCGGCTTTCGGCCGGCACGGCCGGTGCCCTGCCGGGAACCGGCCAGGGCACCAATCAACGATTTACGTCCCTTTTCACCCTTTATTCGCGGCATCGATGGCCGTTGTTGTTATCAATAATGAGCCACATCTGCAGCCACTTTTCATCCTGAGGAACCGTATTGATGGACATGCCTGACGAATCCGCCGACGCAGTCGCACCGGTCGCAAAGTCGAAGAAGAAACTCTTCGTCGTGCTGGGCCTGCTCGTGGTGCTTCTGGGCGGCGGCGGCGCGGCCGCCTGGTTTCTGATGTCGGGGAGCGACACCCCCAAGGAAGCGAAGGCCGCGCCGGCCAAGGTGCCGTTTTATCTGGCGCTGGAAACCTTCACCGTGAACCTGCAGGGCGAAGGCCAGTATCTGCAGACCGACATCACGCTGCAGGTATCGAGCCAGGCGCAGGTCGATGCCATCAAACTGCACATGCCGCGCGTGCGCAGCCGCCTGCTGACGCTGCTGTCGACCCAGGATGCCGAGATGCTGAACACGCCCGAAGGCAAGGCCTTGCTGACGCAGGCCATCATCGAGCAGGTCAACCAGCCGTTCGATCCCAAAAGCTCGCCGCAGCAGGTTGACGACGTCCTGTTCACCTCTTTCGTGATCCAGTAAGCGGCAAAATCATGGCCGATAATTTTCTCTCGCAGGATGAAGTCGACGCGCTGCTGAAGGGCGTGACCGGTGAAACCGACGACGCCCCCAGCCAGGCGGAAGATTTTTCGGGCGTACGTCCCTACAACCTGGCGACCCAGGAACGCATCGTGCGCGGCCGCATGCCGACGCTCGAAATCATCAACGAGCGCTTCGCCCGCCTGCTGCGCATCGGCCTCTACAACTTCCTGCGGCGCGGCATCGAAATCTCGGTCGGCCCGGTGCGGGTGTCGAAATACAGCGAATTCATCCGCAACCTGGTGGTGCCGACCAACCTCAACCTGGTGCAACTGAAGCCGCTGCGCGGCACAGCGCTGATCATCTTCAACCCCGACCTGGTCTTCCTGATGGTGGACAACCTGTTCGGCGGCGACGGGCGCTTCCACACCCGCGTCGAAGGCCGCGACTTTACGCAGACCGAACATCGCATCATCCAGCGCGTGCTGAACATCGTTTTCGAAAACTATGCGAAATCCTGGGAGCCGGTGTATCCGATCCAGTTCGAATTCATCCGTTCTGAAATGAACACCCAGTTCGCCAATATCGCGACCCCCAATGAAGTGGTGGTGGCCATCACCTTTGCCATCGAACTCGGCCAGGTCAGCGGTGAAATGCACATCTGCATGCCCTACTCGATGATCGAGCCGATCAAGGACCAACTGACCAGCAGCCTGCAGGCCGAGAACCTCGAGGTGGACAAGCGCTGGATCCGCATGATGCGGCAGCAGATCCAGATGGCGGAAGTCGAGATCATCGCCGACCTCGGCACCGCCGAGATCAGTCTGCGCGACATCGTCGACATGAAAGTGGGCGACATCATCCCGCTGGAGATTTCGAAAACGATCGAGGCCAAGGTCGACGGCGTTCCGGTGATGGAATGCGCGTACGGAAAATTCAACGGTCAATACACGCTGCGCGTCGAGAAGCTGCTTTCGAGCGGCACGTCCGACCTGAAAACAGGAGAGAAACATGTCTGAAGACACCAACCAGGCCCTTGCCGAAGACGACTGGGCGGCCGCCATGGCCGAACAGGCCGTCCCGGCCACCGCCGCCATTTTCCCGGAGTTGTCCAGTTCCACCAGCGGCGACACCTTGTCGAAGGACATCGATTTCATCCTCGACATTCCGGTGCTGATGACGGTCGAATTGGGACGCACCAAGATCGCGATCAAGAACCTGCTGCAACTGGCGCAAGGCTCGGTGGTAGAGCTCGACGGCCTGGCCGGCGAACCGATGGACGTGCTGGTCAACGGCTGCCTGATCGCGCAGGGCGAGGTAGTGGTAGTGAACGACAAGTTCGGCGTGCGTCTCACCGACATCATCACGCCGGCCGAACGGATCCGGAAACTCAACCGATGAAGCGCGTCCTCATCGCGGCCACGAGCCTGCTGAGCCCGCCAGTGCTGGCGCAGGCCGCCGAGGCGATCGAACCCGCCATTTCCCCGGCCGGCAGCCTGCTGCAGGTATTCATCGGCCTGGTCGCGGTGCTGCTGCTGATCGTCGCCACCGGCTGGGTGACCCGACGTTTCGGCGTCGGCCGCGGCGGCGCTGCGGGGCTGCTGCACGTGGTAAGCAGTACCTCGGTCGGCACGCGCGAGCGGGTCGTGGTGGTCGAGGTCGGAGAATCCTGGCTGGTGGTGGGCGTGGCGCCGGGCAGCGTGAATGCGCTGATGACCCTGCCCAAAGGCGAGTCGAGCCCGGCCAGCACCTCCGGGCTGAACCCTGGCTTCGCCGGATTGACGCCCTTCAAGGAACGCCTGCAACAAATGATCGACAAGCGCCGTGGAAACTAAGCCCTACCCCTGGGCGCAAGCGCTCTTCCTGCTGATCGCGCTGGCCCTGCCCTCGCTGGCGGCAGCCCAGGGCGCCGGCCTGCCGGCGTTCACCAGCACCCCGGGCGCGGGCGGCGGCCAGACCTACACGCTGAGCCTGCAAACCCTGCTGCTGCTCACCTCGCTGACGTTTCTGCCGGCGGCCCTGCTGATGATGACCAGCTTCACCCGCATCATCATCGTGCTGTCGCTGCTGCGCATGGCACTCGGCACGCAATCGACGCCGCCCAACCAGGTGCTGCTCGGCCTGGCCCTGTTCCTGACGCTGTTCGTGATGGGCCCGACCTTCGACAAGATCTACGTCGAGGCCTACCAGCCCCTGTCGGAAAACAAGATGCAGATGCAGGAAGCGCTGGAAAAAGGCGCGGCGCCGCTGCGCGCATTCATGATGAAGCAGACGCGCGAAACCGACCTGGCCCTGTTCGCCAAGATGTCCGGCAACGGCCCGATGCAAACCGTCGACGATGTGCCGATGCGGGTGCTGATTCCCGCCTTCATCACCAGCGAGCTGAAGACCGCCTTCCAAATCGGCTTTGCCGTGTTCATCCCGTTTCTCATTATCGACATGGTCGTCGCCAGCATTCTGATGTCGATGGGTATGATGATGGTGTCACCCGCCATCGTCTCACTACCCTTCAAACTTATCCTGTTCGTGCTGGTCGACGGCTGGAATTTGCTGCTGGGATCGCTGTCCCAGAGCTTCTACTGAGCCCGCCATGACCCCCGAAAGCGTAATGACCATGGGCCGCGTCGCACTGGAGATCACCTTCCTGGTGTCCGCGCCGGTGCTGCTGGCCACCCTGGTGGTCGGCCTGATCGTCGCGGTGTTCCAGGCCGCCACCCAGATCAACGACGCCAGCCTCTCCTTCATTCCCAAGGTGCTCGTGGTGCTCCTGACCTTTGCCCTCGCCGGGCCGTGGATGCTGACGGTGATGACTGACTACATGCGGCGGGTGCTGACCGGCCTGCCCGGCATCATCGGCTAGCGCGCCGTCAGTGCGAGGCGCGAAGCGACGTGGCCATCCGGATTTCGTGCGAATACCCAGGCGTCGGGCTGAGGGCGGCAGCACCCCCTGTAGGAGCGGCGCCCTCGCCGCGATTTGCGCACCTGCGCAGACCCCACGGCCACGGAATGCCTAGATGATCAGCCTCACCGACGCCCAGCTCAACACCTGGCTGATCAGCTTCATCTGGCCGCTCACCCGCATCCTCGGGGTCATCATGGTAGCGCCGCTGTTCGGCCACCGCTCGGTCCCCGGGCGGGTCAAAATCGGGCTGGGCGTGTTCATCGCCATCATCATTGCGCCCACCCTGCCGCCGGTGCCCGATGTCGGGCTGGGGTCGTGGCACGGGCTGTTCATCCTGATCCAGCAGCTGCTGATCGGCATCTCGATCGGCTTCGTCATGCGCATCGCGTTTGCCGCGGTGGAAGCCGCCGGCGAAATCATCGGCCTGCAGATGGGTCTCGGCTTTGCTTCGTTTTTCGACCCGGGCTCCGCCGGCCAGACCCTGGTGCTGTCCCGGTTCTTCAACATGCTGGCCGTCCTGGTATTCGTCGCGGTCAATGCCCACCTGGTGCTGATCGGCGCGCTGGTGGAAAGCTTCCAGACCCTGCCTATCAGCTATCAGCCACTCTCGGGCGGCGGTTTCTACAACGTCGCTGCTTTCGGCTCCACCGTGTTTTCGGTCGGCCTGCAGCTGGCACTACCACTGATCGCCATCCTGCTGATGGTCAACCTGTCGCTCGGCATCCTCACCCGTTCGGCGCCCCAGCTCAACATCTTCGCGATCGGCTTCCCCATTACCCTGAGCGTCGGTTTGATCGTGCTGAACTTCACCCTGCCCTACTTTGCGCCACAGTTCGAGCAGCTGATCCAGAACGGCCTCAAGGCATCGGTCATGGTGGTGGAGACCCTGCGGCCGGGCGGCGAGTGAGATGGCGTTGCGGGAACGGAAATGAAAACGGCCTGCTTGAACGCAGGCCGTGTGATGGGTAATTTCTTGTAGGCGGGGCGCCTCGCCCCGATTACGCACCCCTGTAATCACCACGGCATCGGGGTCGGCCCTCCTGCATCACGCCGCAGTGTGTGGAATCAGAACCCCAGGCTATCCAGCAAGTCGTCGACCTGACTCTGATTGGACACCACATCGGCCTTGCCGGTCGGGTCGATCTGCGGACCATTGAGCAGCGTACCGCTGGGCAATTCACGCTTGATCTCGGTCGGGGCGTAGTCGAGCAGAAGCTGGACCAGTTGCTGCTCAAGGTTATGCGCGAGATCGGTCACCTTGCGAATGACCTGGCCCGTCAGATCCTGAAAATCCTGCGCCATCATGATTTCAAGCAATTGCTGCTTGGTGGCGCCCGTGTCGTGACGCATGTCGACCAGACACTGCATGGTCAGCGTGGCCATGTCACGGTAGGCGGCTTCCGAGAAAGGCGCCTTCATTGCGCCCTCCCAGCCTTTCAGCACCTCGTCGGCCCCCGCATCGATTCGCTCCTGCAAGGGAATCGCGGTATCGGTGGCATTCAACACCCGCTGCGCAGCCTGTTCGGTCATGCGCGCCACGTAGTTGAGGCGTTCACGGACATCGGGTATGTCATGCGTCGCCTGTTCCACCACCTTGTCGAGACCCAGCTCACGCAAGCTGTTGTGGAGGGTGCGTGTGATCTGTCCCACCCGGGCCAGCATCTCGTCATGTTCCATTCCCTCGCCCTGGGCGACGTCCTGGGCGGTTGCGTCCGTGCCGTGCGCAGCGCCGGCGGAGCCTGCAAATTGCGTATTCACATCAGCCCCCTGCTTTTTCGAGTTTTTCGAAGATCTTCGAGAGCTTCTCGTCGAGCGTTGCGGCGGTGAAAGGCTTGACCACATAGCCGTTGGCACCGGCCTGGGCCGCAGCAATGATGTTCTCCTTCTTGGCTTCTGCCGTCACCATCAGCACCGGCAACTTAGATAGCGCGGCATCGGCACGGATGTTCTGCAGCATGGTCAGGCCGTCCATGTTCGGCATGTTCCAGTCCGACACGACGAAGTCGAAACTGCCCGCACGCAGCTTGGCCAGTCCGTCGACGCCGTCCTCGGCTTCTTCTACGTTGGAATAACCCAGTTCTTTCAACAGATTGCGCACGATACGGCGCATCGTCGAAAAGTCGTCGACAACCAGGAATTTTGTATTTGGATCGGCCATGCAGGACTCCAGTGAGGCGTTGTATTTTGCTAACGGATTAATCGGCTAAATGAGGTCAAACTTGAGCAGACTTTCTACACAATTAAACCCGCATCGCGCGGTTGCCCTGCGACGCGAAGAAGTCCATCACCCGCCTGGGCAGTTCAAGCAGGGGGGCGACCTCGTCGGTGGCGCCGACAGCGATGGCCTCCTTGGGCATGCCAAAGACCACGCAGCTCGCTTCATCCTGCGCCAGGTTGTAGGCACCAGCCTTTTTCATTTCCAGCATACCCGCCGCGCCATCCTTGCCCATGCCGGTGAGAATGACGCCGACCGCGTTCTTGCCGGCCGCCACCGCAGCCGAGCTGAACAGCACATCGACCGAGGGACGATGGCGGTTGACCGGCGGACCCTGGTCGAGCTTGGTCATGTAGTTGGCGCCGCTTCTTACCAGCAGCAGATGGGAATGGCCGGGGGCGAGATAGGCATGCCCCGGCAGCACGCGCTCATCGCCTTCGGATTCCTTGACAGAAATCCGGCACAGCTTGTCGAGCCGGTTGGCGAATGAATGGGTGAAACCCGCCGGCATGTGCTGGGTAATCAGGATGCCGGGGCTGTCAGGCGGCAACTGGATGAGGAAATCCTTGATGGCTTCGGTTCCGCCGGTGGAGGCGCCGATGATGATCAGCTTTTCGCTGGTGGAAAACGCGTTGCGCACCGATTCCAGACGGGTTGCTGCCGCCGCGTTCTGCGCGGGGGTTCGCGGCTTGATGTTGGCGCGCGCCGCAGTGCGAATCTTCTCGGCGATGAGGTCGGAATATTCACGCATGCCGCTCTGGATATCGAGCTTCGGCTTGGTGACGAAATCGACGGCACCCAGCTCCAGCGCACGCATGGTGATGTCCGATCCGCGCTCGGTAAGGGAAGACACCATCACCACCGGCATCGGGCGCAGCCGCATCAGCTTTTCAAGGAATTCCAGCCCATCCATCTTGGGCATTTCAACATCCAGCGTCAGCACGTCCGGATTGGTCTGCTTGATCAGATCGCGGGCAACCAGGGGATCGGGGGCCACGCCCACCACGTCCATATCCGGCTGGCTATTGATGATTTCCTTCATCACGCTGCGTATCAGCGCCGAATCATCGACAATCAGAACCTTGATTTTCATCATCTCAGCTATCCATGTCTTTCACGGGGCGATCAAAACAGATCGACATCGCCCCCCACATCGTTGACCTGAAGCCGGCTTGCATAATCCTGCTCCCGCTTGACCAACGTGTAGTTGTTGAGTTTCTTGAGTTTTTTCACCAGCACCTTGCCGGTCTGCGGGAAGAAATACACTTTGCGCGGGTGCACATCGTTCAGGTCTTCCGCCACGATGCGAATGTTCTCGTTGTGCAGGAAGTTCCGCACGAAACGCGCATTGCGCTCACCCACGTTGATGCTGGTGAATCCCTGCAGCACATTGCCGCCGCCGAACACCTTGGCCTCCAGGTTTTCCCTGCGTGCACCGGCCTTGAGCAACTGGTTGATCAGCACTTCCATCGCATAGGCGCCGTAGCGCATCGACGCCGACAGCGGGCTGTTGGCATCCCCACCGCTATCCGGCAGCATGAAGTGATTCATGCCGCCGATGCCATACACACGGTCGCGAATGCAGGCTGCGACACAGGACCCCAATACCGTCACGATCAACATTGACTTGCTGGTGAAGTAATACTCGCCGGGCAGGATCTTGGCGGCCTCGCAGTCGAAGGTGCGATCGTAGTAAAGGTTGGTCGCAAGCTGCTCTTCGATGGCCGGATTCATGCTTTTTCCATGGCCGCCGCAACGCGCGCGCTCAACTCATAGACCGTCTTGCCGCGCAACTTGAAGGCATCGGAGGCATACATGAAGTTTTCGGAATGCCCGGCGAACAGCAGCCCGTCAGGCTTCATCAACGGCACAAACCGCGACAGGATCTTGCCTTGCGTCGGTTTGTCGAAATAGATCATGACGTTGCGGCAGAAAATGACATCGAACGGGCCGTTGATCGGCCAGGTTGCCGCCAGCAGATTGAGCGGCTTGAAGGTGATCAGCTGCCGCAACTCGGGACGCACCCGCACCATGCCGGCACGATCCCCCTTGCCACGCTGGAAGAATCGCCGAACCCGATCCGATTCCATCTTTTCGATACGCTCAAGCGGATAGACCCCGTTCGCAGCAGTCTCAAGCACATTGGTATCGATGTCCGTGGCCACAATGCTGACCGGCGGCGTCAGCGTCCCGAAGGCCTCGCACACGCTCATGGCGATCGAATAGGGTTCCTCCCCGGTTGAACTGGCCGAACACCAGATCGACAGCGGCACCTTCACCTTCTGGACGTGCTCGGAGAGGATCGGAAAATGATGGGCCTCGCGGAAAAACGAGGTGAGGTTGGTGGTCAGCGCATTGGTGAAGGCTTCCCACTCAGCATGATCGCTGCGGGACTCCAGGTCATCGAGGTATTCCTCGAACGAATTCATCTTTCTCGCTCGCAGGCGACGCGCCAGGCGGCTGTAGACCATCTCCTGCTTGCTTTCGCCTAGCGAGATCCCGGCCTGCTTGTAGATCAGGGCGCGCACCCGCGCAAAATCCTGCGCGGTGAACTCGAATATTCGGGTGTTGTCTGCTTGGCTTTTCAATTAAAACCCCAACCGGAAAAACAGGCTGACCAAAGCCAGGACATGCAGCCGGAGAGCGGCCGGACCCACGGCCCAGCCCCCCCCGTTACATCAGTAAGCCTTCAGTCTTTTCACTTTCGTCGGAGCGGCGGCCATTTTCTTTGCTTGGCCCGCAGCCCTGGACCTCTTTGCGCCCGACTGCGCTGCGCCATAAGCACCCGCCACCAGTTTGAAGTTGGACACCAACTGCTCCAGCTTGATCGCCTGCTCCTGCAAGCTTTCCGACGCGGCGGCGGCCTCTTCGACCACGGCGGCATTCTGCTGGGTGATTTCGTCCATCTGGCCCACAGCCTGGTTGATCTGCTCGATGCCGGCGCTTTGTTCCTGGCTCGACACCGCAATCTCGCCCATGATGCCGGTGACGCGTTTCACCGAGCTGACAATCTCGTGCATGGCCTCGCCGGTGTCATCCACCAGCTTACCGCCCGCTTCGACCTTGCTCACCGAGTCCTCGATCAGCGCCTTGATTTCCTTGGCCGCACCCGCGCTGCGCTGCGCCAGGTTGCGCACTTCGGAAGCCACCACGGCAAAGCCGCGTCCCTGCTCGCCCGCCCGCGCGGCTTCCACCGCAGCGTTCAGCGCCAGGATGTTGGTCTGGAAGGCAATGCCGTCGATGACGCCGATGATGTCGGCAATCTTCCTGG
>Ga0208244_100507_pt1 | contig 36750 bp, 34 predicted proteins | sample SubbioCR12Aug_5A_FD_184828 | JGI IMG/M metagenome (GOLD analysis project Ga0208244, IMG submission 184828) | Serpentinite rock and fluid subsurface biosphere microbial communities from McLaughlin Reserve, California, USA - CR12Aug_5A (SPAdes) | ecosystem: Environmental > Terrestrial > Deep...
ATAGGCCATTGGGATTCCTCCTCTGTTGGGCTGCATTGTATCATATCGATATGGAGACAGGTAGAGTTTTTTCATTCGTTATGCTAAAAATTGTTACCCCTCACCCTCCCCATTGTGACACAGTCTCTCAAGGGGGAGGGAATACGTAGGGTGCCCCAATTGCTCCCCTCGGAGACTGTGTCGTAATTAGCCATTCGCCCTTCGACACGCTCAGGACGAACGGCTAAGTGATTGATTTTTAACATGCCGTAGTCCGTTCGTGGTGAGGTTCTCGAACCATGAACGGAATTACGACACAGTCTCTCGCGGGAGAGGGGTAGGGTGAGGGGGGAGGATGATCAATGGAAGAAGAGAAGAAAGAATTTGAAGAGATTCGAGTCGGAGAGAAGATTAAAGAATTGAGAGAGAAAAAGGGGCTCTCACTCAAAGACCTTGCTGACATAACCGGATTTTCAACTGCTCTGCTCTCTCAGATGGAGAATCATCTCGTCTCTCCATCCCTCGGGACGATTATCAAGCTGGCAGGGGCCTTGGAGGTTAGGGTGGGTGACTTCTGGGGCGAAACCGAAGGAGAGCCTTTCACCATTGTGAGAAAGGATGAGCGAAAAAGGGTTTCCCGTTTTGCCTCAAAGGACGGGGTGAAGTACGGTTATTCGTATGAATCTCTGGGGTTCGACAAGAAAGAACGCCATATGGAGCCTTTTATTGTAACGCTCGAGCCCGCAACGGTGAAAACCGCCAAGACATCTGTCCACGAAGGTGAGGAGTTCATCTTTGTCCTCGAAGGCGAGATGGAGGTCATCCTCGGAAATCATACCGATGTCCTCTATCCCGGCGATTCCATATATTACGACTCAACCATTCCCCATAAGGTCCAGTGTCACCAGGACAAGATCACCAGAATTCTGGCGGTGCTCTATACGTCAAGCAAATAAATAGGGGGATCAGGTAATCATGGAACCAGGATGAAGGGTGTCAGGAAACCAGAAATATCAGGAAAGAAGTTAGCCTGATGTTCTGATATCCTGATCTCCACTACCTGATTTCCTGGTAGCCTGATAGCCCTGTAAAGGTCGAAAATGAAAAAATTTTCTCTCTTGGCGCTCGCAATCATATTCCTCGCCATATTACCAGACCTCACCTTCAGCCAGGATTCTCTTAAGGTGGGGGCATTGGTCCCGTTCACGGGCCGATGGGGGGATTCGGGAAGGGAATGCGCGAGAGGACTCCTCGATGCCGGCAAATGGATCAACCAGCGCGGGGGAATCTTCGGCAAAAAACTGGAGATCATCCTCATCGACGATTCCTCTCAGCCGGCTGAATTCTTAGCCGCCTTTCGAAAATTGAACGAGGCGGACCGCATTCTCCTCCTTTATCTCTACTCTGCTGAGACAGGGCTTGCCCTTCTGCCCCATATCAATCTCCAGCGCATTCCCACACTGACCGGCTCTTTTCCTGTCCACCTCGCCGATATCTCTAAGGCTCCCTACCTGTTTTCAATCACCCCCACCCCCCTTGATCTAACAAAGATTGCCATGAAGTTTATCTCGGAAAGACCTGATTTAAAAACGAGGAAACCAAAGGTCGTTTTCATCAGCTTTTCTGACCCTACCGTAAAACACTTTCTCGATGAGGCGAAGTCCTATGCAAAAACGCTCGATTTGGAGATCGGGCCGGACATCTTTATTCCGGATATTGCTTCATTGAAATCTCCCTCTCTTGTTCTGGCGCCCTTGAAGTCCTACCAACCGGACTTTGCCTATCTGAACATGACCTCCAGAGAAGCCTCTATCCTCCTCCAGGAAGTCAGGGGAATGGATCTCAAAACCCGATGGCTTTGTAGCATGAAGGCCTTTGATGAAACTCTTTCGGCTTTCGACGGAGTCTTCGGAGTGCAGCCCGTCTCCCCTTTCGGAGAAGAGGTTCCCGGGATGGCAGAGATCAAAGAAGCCCATCAGAAATGGCATCCCTACGATTCGCATACCCTCTCCTATGTCGAAGGATGGGTCACGGTCAAAGTCATGGCAGAAGCCCTCGGGAGATCTCTCCCCGAACAGGGATTCTCCCGTGAAAGGGTGAAGATGGCTTTCGAAAGCTTTAAGAATTATGTCGTCGGAGGCATTCTCCCTCCCCTTACCTTTACCGCCCGGGATCACCGACCCAGCACGGAATCCCGGATCTTTATCGTCAAAGACGGAAAACTTTTAAGACACACCGGCTTCATCGCCGTCGGAAGATAAACCAGATCTGATTACATCGATGAGGAACCGATTACACAGATTAGAAATGCATTGATAAATCAAGAAAAATCTGTGGAATCTTTCTTAAAAATCTGCGTAATCAGAGAGCGAATTTAGTTTTTCAGAGCTCTCGTAAGTTTAACTTGACAGCCCCCTTTATATTAAGTAGATTTAACCAAACTTCACTGAATGGGGGGAAAATACTATTAAAGGAGGGAGGCATATGAGAGGGAAACGGTTTATTTTATTTGTAGGTGTTTCTTTTTTAATGATCGGTTTATTGAGCATCCAAGCATTTGGCACAAAAGCCTATGCTCAGGGAAAACCGATAGTCATCGGGGCGCCTTTACCCACTGCATTTCTCTATGGCTGGACAGCGGATAGAGGCTTAAAATTAGCTGCGGAGGAAATCAATGCCGCTGGAGGGGTCACTGTGGGGAGAGAGAAACGGCCCTTTAGGGTTGATGTGATGGATACCCGTGACCTTGAGCCTGTCGTGCCGGTGAGCGATGCTCTGTTAGTCCTTGAGAAACTCATTCTTGAAAGGAATGTTGATTTCATTGCCGGTGGCCCAGCGCGATCAGAAGCAGCCCTTGCAGCAATGGATTTGTTATCCAAATATAAAAAGGTGTCCATATTGACTACGGGCGCGCTCACTCCAGCCTACCACAAAAGAGTGGGAGACGAATATGATAAATTCAAATATTGCTTCAGGATTTCCGGTGAGGTCGGCTGGTTGGTGACCGGGGAGTTCGTTCCCAAGCTGATGGATATCAAAGCAAAACTCGGACTCAACCGACTTTTTATCATGGTTCAGGACGTTGCCCATGCCCGAGCCACAGGCGACCTCACAGCGAAGCTGGCTGGAGAAAAAGGATGGGAGGTCCTTGGCAGGGAAATTTATCCAACCGGGACCACAGACTTCTCCGTAGGACTACTGAAGGCGAGAAAAGATAATGCGCAGGTGATCCTTATCGTAATGGATATGCCTGAAAGCTCGGTTCTACTGAAGCAGTGGTTTGATTTGAAGATTCCTGCTCTTCCCTTTGGGACCATCATCGCTGCCGCCGAACAACCAGGATTCTATAAAGCCACAGAGGGAAAAGGTGAATACTGTATGGCAAGCGTCGTCAATGCGGGCAATGCCCCTTCAAATGCGACCCCCTGGACAATGAAATTTGTGGAGGCTTATCAGAAAAAATATGGGTTGGAACCCGAGGGTTACGGGGCTTCCTCAAGTTATATGGTGCCCTATGTGTTGAAAGATGCCATTGAACGGGCGGGTTCTCTCAAATCAGATGATATTGTGGCGGCCCTTGAAAAAACAGATCTGATGGGAGTCTACGGAAGAATCAAATTTAATCCCAAGAACCATCAGGTGGTCCCCAGCACGGATCCAAATGAGGGAGCAGTCGGAACGATCTTCCAATGGCAGGCAGGGAAAAGGGTGGTGGTCTTCCCATCCAAAATCGCCATGGGTGAGATCAAACTCCCTCCCTGGATGAAGAAATAGAGAAGAGTTCATTGCAAAATATAAAATGAAAAATTAGCAATGCAAAGTGGTCAATGAAAAGAGAAAGATCAGCCATTGTTAACTTTCCATTGATCACTTTGCAATTTGCAATGAGTTTTTATGGATATCCTCATCTACGGCATTATCAATAGCTTTTCCCTTGCACTGATGGCCATTGGATTCACACTTGTCTATGGCATTAGTCGGATTCCCAATTTTGCCCACGGGGCCCTCTATGTCATTACTGGGTTTCTTGTCTGGAGCCTCGTGCACCTCCTTAAATTGAACTATGTCGTCTCTATTATCCTCGCATTATTGATTATGGGATTGGTCGGAGCGGCCATCTACCGATTCGTTCTCATTCGGGTCAGAGGGATGGCCACCTCAGAAATCATCGCCACCTATGCCCTGGGATTAGCCGTTCTCGAATTCCTGCGTTGGGGAGGGTTCAAAGGGATGACCTATACGCTTCCTGTCTTCATTGAAGGCAGCATTGTTATAGGAGGTATTCCTGTTGATCTTCAACGAGTGATCGTCATCGCCATAGGGATAGTGGTGGTTACCTTCATGTGGCTCTTTACTCACTTCAACAAGATCGGCTTAGCGCTGAGGGGAATGGCCCAGGATGAACACGCCGCCATGATGTTGGGGATCGATTCGGATAGGATGGCTGTCATTGCCATGGCAATGGGATCTATGTTGGCCGGGATCGCCGCCATCACCTTGCTTCCTTTGGGAAACATCGTTGTCGAAGCAGGTTACAATGTATTAATCCTCTCGATCGCTGTCTGCATTGTGGGAGGTCTGGGCAGTTGGGTGGGAGCCATCCTCGCCGCTTTTATGATTGGATTCCTCCAAATCATCACCGTTGCTTACATCCAATCGCATTTCCATATGGTTGTGGCGCTTCTCGTTATCATTGCCACTCTGATATTAAAACCATCAGGACTCTTTGGCAGACAGAAAGAGCTGGAGGAAAGAGTATAAAAACAGAAATTCGAAGCACGAAACAAATTCAAAATTTCAATTCTCGTAACAATTTAGTTGTTTGAAACCGTCTTATAAAATCCCTCCCGACCTCCCTTTTCCAAAGGGAGGAGAAAGATTTCCCCCTTTTGACAAAGGGGGATAAAGGGGGATTAGATCAGTTTTTTCAAAGCACTAAAATGTTACCAAATCTCAAATTTTCAAAATTGTTTGGGGCATTCGGATTTAGGTCATTTGGATTTGTTTCGAAATTCGATATTCGGATTTCGAATTTAAGTCTGGCTTAGCTCATGGATAAAAATCCGGGCACCGCAGAGAGACGTAAAGAGCGGTTAGATCGGGGCATCAAGGTCCGAACCGAAGGGATCTATGCCATCTCCTCCTGGCAGGAGGTGAGTTATCTTGTCCTCCCCAGATTGATTTTAATTGTCGGCCTTCTCCTCCTTCCCTTTCTGATGCCCTCCCTTTATTGGAATAGGGTCATCTCTATTGTTGGCATTTACGCCCTTCTGGCTCTCGGCTTTGATTTCCTGGCTCATTATGTTGGGTTGGTCTCTTTGGGGGGGTCCTTCTTCATTGGAGTCGGAGGTTACATTGCCGCCATCCTGAATAAATCCTTCGGCCTCTCTCCGTTGTTCACCATTCCCATCGCCACCCTGAGCGGGGCGATCATCTGCACGCTCCTCCTTCTCCCCGCACTTCCTCTCAGAGGCGTCTACTTCGCCATTGTCACGCTCATGTATCCGTTGGTTTTGTTTAGAATTATCGAAGCTCTCAATATTTTAGGCGGAACGGATGGTATCCTTGGCGTAGCCAGCTTTCCCAATACATGGGTGGAACAATATCTCATCCTGTCTATCATCATCTTAGCGCTCTTCGGGTTAAGGAGGTTGGTAAACGAGGACATTGGCCTGGTCTTCCGTGGAGTAAAGGATAATGATCAGGCGGTCAGGGCCTCCGGATTAAGCATCACTCTTTATAAAGCCATCGCCGTATTTATCACTTCAGCGCTCGGTTGTCTCGGAGGAGCTTATTTTGTCCATATTTACATGGTGGCCGGAATTTCGTTGTTTGCTTTGGATTACTCCGTTATTCCCATTGCCGCAACCGTCATTGGTGGAGGGGGAACCCTCGTCGGCCCCCTTTTGGGCTGCTTTATCCTCGTTCCGATCTCAGAGTTATTACGGGCTTTTGGAACCTTGAGAATTGTCTTCTATTCCGTCATCCTGCTGGCTTTCATCATGTTTCGAAGTGAAGGCATTATGGTTTATGCCCAGAGGAAATATCATCAATTTGAGAGGTGGGTAAAGGTATGAGCGGAGAGAATATTCTCCAGGTGACGGATGTTTCCAAAACCTTTGGTGGCGTTCAAGCGCTGTTAAAGGTCAGTTTTAGTGTTCAGCAGGGCGAGGTCTTTGGAATCATTGGGCCGAATGGATCAGGGAAAACAACGCTCATCAATTGTATCACCGGTTTCATCAAGATGAATTCCGGGAAAGTTCTCTATAAAGACAAAGATATTAGTAACATGGCCCCCAACCAGATTGCCAACCTCGGGCTCACAAGAACCTTTCAGATCATGAGGCCCTACTACAGCCTCCCTGCCTACAAAAACCTGATCGTTCCCCTCTTCTCTCCGAGAGCGAGAAAGAAAGGGGGATGGCGTGGAGGAGGCAAGCTCGGAGATCGAGGAACGGTCAGCATCGATATTCTTGAAGAGATCGGCTTCGAGAGGGATTCTTTCGTTCCTTATAAATTGGCATCGAGTCTGCCGACAGGATACCTCAAGCGTCTTGAACTCGCGAGATGTCTTGCCTTGGGACCTGATCTCATCCTTTGTGACGAAGTATTCTCAGGGCTCAGCATGAGCGAAATCGCCAGCATGGTTCCCTTAATCGAAAAATTACAGATGGATGGGATTACCCTGGTGATGATCGAACACCGGTTAAGGGAACTCTTCCGGGTGGCCAGTCGGGTGATGGTGCTCAACTTCGGAGAGAAATTGACCGAGGGGATTCCTGAAGTGGTCATGGCGGATGAGAGGGTAAAGGAAGCTTATCTGGGATCGGAGAAGCTGCTCGATTATTCATTTGAAGCCTGAGAGAAAAGAAGGTTTATGAGTTCGGTGTTCGGAGTTCGGAGATTTTGAATTAAATACCCCGAACTACGAACTAATAACTCCGAACTTATATGTAAAAGAGATGGAAGCTGAACTGGTTTTTACCCAATTTGAGAGGATGTCTGAAAAATATCCCGACCGGGTTGCGGTCATCTTCCTGGGCGAGAAGTTTACCTATGCCCGATTGCGAAACCTCATCGATCGATTTGCCGCCGGTCTGAATCGCCTGGGCGTGCGAAAAGGTGATAAGGTCCTGCTCTATATCTCCAACTCCGCCCAATGGGTCATTGCTTTCTTCGGAATTCAAAAGATTGGAGCAGTGGTGGTGCCGGTGGCTCCCATCTATACCTCTTTTGAAATCGAATATATGATCAATGACTCGGGCGCAGAGACGATCATCTGCCTGGACACCAATTTCGGTTATGTGAAAGAAATATTTTCAAAGACCGGCCTGAAACGGGTCATTGTTACAAACCTCGTTGACCTCCTCCCCCTCTGGAAACGGGCTGTCGGTTATCTCTTCGATAAGGTTCCCAAGGGAACTGTCAAAAAGGATGAAAGTGTCTGCTCCTTCAAAGATTTGATCAAACAAACGCCTGAAAAGCTACAGGTGGAAATCGACCCCTGGAAAGATCTTTCCTATATCCTCTATACAGGCGGAACAACGGGCTTCCCAAAAGGCGTGCCTGGCAATCATATGGGGATGGTCTCTTATGTCAGGGACGTCATGGAGGATGTGGCCGGAGGATACATCGAGGAGGGAAAAGATACCTATATTGCGATCAATCCTCTGTTCCACATCATGGCTCTTGGGTTGTTTGTAGCCATCGGTTTAAATTATGGCAACACAACGGTCATCATGCCTGTTCCGCAGGTCGATTCGATCCTGCGGGCCATCGAAAAATACCGGGTGAGATGGATGCTCGGGGTTCCGGCTCTCTATCGTATGATTCTTGAAAATGACCGATTGAATCAATATGATTTGAGCTCCCTTAAATACTGTTACTGTGGCGGGGACGTGCTTCCGATCGAGGTCTTCAAAAGATGGAATGAGCATCTCGGCGTTTCCATCTACCAGGTCTATGGTTCAACAGAAGCGGGCCATGTCACTTACAGCCGTCTGGACCGGGAGCCGGATCTTTCGTCCATCGGAATGCCTCTCAAGACCAGGGAATGCAAAGTAGTCGATCCTGACACCTTGGAATCCGTGCCCATCGGCGAAACAGGGGAGCTCGTGGTGACATCGGACTATACGTTGAAACATTATTGGAACAAACCTGATGAGACGAGTCGAGCCTATGTGAATATCGACGGGAAGATATACTATCGCATGGGCGATTATGTCCGTATGGGTGGAAAGGGAGATATCTGCTATGTCGAGAGATCCGCAGATGTGATCAAACACAAGGCTTATCGAGTCTCAGCCTCAGAGATTGAAGCCGTATTGCAAGACCACCCTACGGTCATCGGAGCCTGCGTGGTCGGAGTTCCAGATCCCAAGGTCGGCGAACGCATCAAGGCGATCGTTGTTCTCAAGGAAGATGCGCGGGGAGTGGATGCCTCTGAATTGACACGATGGTGCCGTGAGAGGCTCGCCCCCTATAAAATTCCACAATATATTGAATTCAGAGATATGTTGCCCAAGTCAAAAGTCGGGAAACTTCTGAGACGTGAAATCAGGGACGAGGAACACCGAAAGATATCACAGGATAAAACAAAAGGATAAGAAAGACCATCCATCATTGTTTATAAAGGGTCTCAAAATTGGATTGACATAGCCATTAGAAAATCTCCCCTTGCCCCTCTTTGCCAAAGAGGGGTATTATTCCTCCCTTTGGCAAAGGGAGGTTAGGAGGGATTTTCCAATAGACGTCTTCTTTCTTTTGAGACTTTTAATATTTCTCATTGAAGAGGTAGTAAAGTGCTGGAGATCAAAAACCTCATGGTATTTTATGAAAATGCCATCGCCATCAATAACATCAATATGAAATGCCAGGCCGAAAAAGTGACAGGGATCTTCGGCGCCAACAGCGCAGGCAAGTCCACCCTCATGTATACCATCTCCGGAATCATATTAGATGTAAAAAAGAAGGAAGAAATGAAAGGGGGAGAAAGGATTACGGTCCTTGGCAATATCACATTTGAAGGAATGGATATCACTTGGATGAAGCCCAGCGAAAGAGCTAAAAAGGGAATCGTTCTCTGCCCTGAAAGACGAAGGATCTTCGCTGAAAGCAGCGCATTGGAAAATCTGAAAATTGGAGGTTATTTGGCCACGAAGGTCCAGGCTAAAAAGACCCTGGAATATGTCTTCTCTATTTTCCCGGCATTAGTCAAATTAAAGGGGAGAGAGGGTGGTTTTCTCAGCGGAGGGGAACAGCAGATGCTGGCTATCGGAAGGGCATTGATGGCGCAGCCCAAAATGCTTCTTTTAGATGAACCCCTCCTCGGACTGAGCCCTTTAATGGAGGCCATGCTTGCACGGGCCATCCGCAATATCAATCAACAGACCAGAATCGCCATTCTGATTTCGGAACAATATGCCCGTCCCATTTTGCCCATCATCCATCATGGTTATATCCTTGAAAACGGTGGAGCGGTTTTGGAAGGAAATTCCCGTGAACTGATGGAGAACCCGGATGTGAAGTCTGCTTATTTTGGGTTGTAAGAAATTAACGATCTCAGGATTGAATTGACATAAACATTTAAAAATCTCCCCCCACCCCTCTTTGCCCTCCGGGCCAGAGGCCCTATGGGCCGGCGGCCAAAGAGGGGTAATTCCTCCCTTAGGAAAAGGGAGGTGAGGAGGGATTTTACAAATTGATGTCTTTACTATTATGATTTTTTGATAAGACGACAAGGAGGAGAAAGATGGAACTCTTTACGGCAATGAAAGAGAGGCGAAGCTGCCGGAATTTTTTAACCGAACCGGTGGACGAAGCAATGATTGAAAAAGTGTTAGAGGCGGCTACCTGGGCGCCTTCTCCGCTCAATACTCAGCCCTGGGAATTTATCGTCATCACCAATCCGGAAGTAAAAGGAAATATCTTTTCCGAAGGGGAAAGGTGCCGGAAATGGGCGCTTGAAAAGAGTGGCTGGAAGTGGTTGGGTTCCTACTCGATCGACTTTTTACAATCCGCTCCTGTGATCATTGCCGTGATCGGAGATCCCAAAAAGAGCGGAATTGATATGTTTACAGAAGAAGGCCCGATGGGATATCAAGCGGCCTGTGCCGCTGCCATCCAGAATTTGCACCTTGCCGCCCACGCCCTTGGTCTCAGCAGTTTATGGTTTACGCTATTTGATAAGAGAGCTATGAGAGAGATACTCGGCGTTGCTCCCGAAAAAACACCTCTCGCGCTGATTTGCCTTGGAAAACCAGAGAGCTTACCAGCCCCCACACCCCGAAAGAATATAAAGGAAAAGGCAATTTATATCCGGTAAAAGCGGTTTCTCACCTGACCTCCGCCGGTCCGAAAAGAAGAGCCTGTTTTTGACAGACCCCCACGCATCCCAGGTCTCTGTCTTTCAGACATCACAATCAATCGCTCACCATACCGTCCATTCTGGAACAGGCATCGGCCAATGCTTTGCCCCGCCCAGAATGCAGTCTGCGATATAGCTATTTCGTAAAACGGCATAACCATCCAGATTTAAAAAATATTTTCCAATTTCAAACAATTCTTTTTACATTTTACGTAAACTGGAAATTTTTTACTTGACAAAAAAATAATGTTCTGGTAATAAGATGAAACGTTTTTTTGGGTGGGTTCCTTCGATTCAATTTTTCACTCCTATTTTTTAATGTAAAACTATTTGACCGGGACGTCAGGTAGCGTCTCAAGCAAGAGGCAGAGCCAAACATAGATGAGGGGAAAAACCTTACTCCTTTCCTTTGGCAGACCGAGTCTTCTCTGTAAGTCTTTATCCATTTCTATTTTCATCCCATCGCTTCTCTTGAAGGTCTCTTCCCTCCTGTTCTATTCCGGCAATAAATCATTAGTTGATGGTCTCGTAAAAAGTCTGAAAAGGCGATTTTCTGTCATTCCTGTGCAAACAGGAATCCAGTATTTTCGTGTAGTTAGAATTCTCTGGATTCCCGTTTTCACGGGAATGACGACTTTTTACGAGTTCATCTTAGTTATTTCTTTTGAGAAAGGAGTTCTTGATGGCTGTTACCAATGAAGTCCAACTAAAGGTCGATAACATCCATATGGCTTTCGGAGGAGTCCAGGCCCTGATGGGTGTAAGCCTGGAGGTGAAAAAAGGTGAGATCTTCTCCATCATCGGTCCCAATGGAGCTGGGAAAACCGTTCTCCTCAATTGCATCAATGGTCTCTATCACCCCCAAAAAGGCAAAATCGAATTCGAGGGAAAAGACATCTCCAGATTAAAGCCTCATCAAAGAGCAATACGGGGAATCTCAAGGACATTCCAAAAACTTGAGCTCTTTAAAGGGGCAACCGTACTCGACAACATCCGGCTCGGTCGCCATATTCACCTCAAAACAGGATTGCTCAGCGGCTCTGTCTATTTCGGGAAGACAGCCCGTGAGGAGATCGAACACCGTGATTTTATTGAAAGGGATATCATTGACCTCCTCGAGATCGAACATATCCGGGACAAGATCGTCGGAATGCTTCCCTACGGGCTTCAAAAGCGAGTGGAGCTGGCAAGGGCATTGGCCCTCAATCCAAAAATCATCCTTCTGGATGAACCCCTCGCAGGTCTCAATCTTGAGGAAGTGGAGGATATGGCTCGATTCATCCTGGATACCAATGAAGAACAACGATGGCAGACCACCTGTGTTCTCGTTGAACACGATATGGGGGTCGTCATGGACATCTCCCACCGGGTCATGGCTCTCAACTTTGGCGAGATGATCGCAGAAGGAACCCCTCCTGAGGTTCAGAAAAATCCCAATGTCATCAAGGCCTATCTGGGTGAGGCGGAGGATCTCTATGTCACACGTCGGTAGCTGGAATGAAATTGAGATTACGAAGGATATGACCATCCCCAAACTCTGGCTGCAAGCTGCTCAGAAATATGGAGAGAAAAAAGTAGCCATGCGGGAGAAGGAATTCGGAATCTGGGTTCCCATCACCTGGAAAGAGTATTATGAAAATGTAAAGCGTATTTCACTGGGAATGGTCTCCCTGGGGTTGGAGAGAGGAGACAAGGTGGCCATGATCGGTGATAACCGTCCGGAAGCCCTCTGGGCTGAAATGGCTGCCATGTGTGCGGGTGGGGTGGGAGTATGGCTCTTCCAGGAATCCCTGATTGACGAGGTGCAATATATTATCGACCACGCCGATGCCAAATTGATGGTGGGGGAAGGCCAGGAGGAAGTTGATAAATGTTTGATGATTAAAGATAAATGCCCAAAGATGAAGAAGATGATCTGGGACGACCCCAAAGGGATGAGAGACTACGACGACCCTATTCTCATCAGCATCAAAGAGGTAATGAGGATCGGAGAAGAAATAGATAAGAAAGAACCGGGGCTCTTTGAGGATATGATCATGAAAGGAAAAGGGGACGATATCTGTCTCCTCTTTTATACCTCTGGAACTAGCGCCCTTCCTAAAGGGGCCCTCCTCACCCATTATAATATGTTAACCATGGGCCTCAATCTGATGCGGGTCGATCCTTATTTTGAAACGGACGACTTTGTCTCCTACCTCCCTTTTGCCTGGATCGGGGAGCAGATGATGTCAATCTCCTGCGGACTTCAGGCCGGGTTCACCCTCAACTTCCCCGAAGAACCTGAAACCGCCCAGGAAAATATTCGGGAAATCGGCCCTCATGTGATGTTTGCTCCACCCCGCATTTATGAACAGATGGTGCGAAATGTCCAGGTTAAATATCTGGATGCCTCCTGGTCAAAAAGAAGGGCCTATGAATTGGCGATGAAGATCGGTTATTATGTGGCGGAGTTGGAATTTACAAAAAAGCCTGTTCCCTTTTACTGGAAAGCCCTCAATTATCTCGCCTACCTGGGTGTCCATAAAAAATTAAAAGACCATTTAGGCCTCTCGAGGATCAGGGATACCTATACAGGAGGCGCGGCCATGGGGCCGGACCATTTCCGGTTCTTCCATGCCATCGGAGTCAATCTCAAACAGATTTACGGCCAGACAGAGATTGCAGGAATTTCTGTTCTTCATCGTGATGGCGATATCAAATTTGACACCGTGGGTGTACCCATTCCTGAGACCGAGGTGAAAATCACGCCCGAAGGAGAGATCATCTCAAAAAGCCCCTCTGTTTTTCAGGGATATCATAAGATGCCGGAGGAGACGGCAAAGACCTTACGAGATGGGTGGCTCCATTCCGGCGATACTGGTTTCATCGATACCGAGGGCCATCTGGTCGTGTTCGATCGAACTAAAGATGTCATGATATTGAATGATGGAACAAAATTTGCTCCGCAGTATCTGGAGGCACGGCTGAAATTTAGTCCTTATATTAGGGATGTTTGGGCGATTGGCGACAACCAACCTTATGTCACCGGTGTGATCTGTATTGATTATAACGTGGTGGGGAAATGGGCAGAGGACCGAAATATTGCTTACACCAGTTATCCGGAACTTTCCCAGATGCCTGATGTGTATGAACTGGTTCAGAAGGAGGTCTTAAAGATGAATCATGACCTCCCGCCCGTTGCCCGGGTTAAGAAATTTGTCAACCTCTATAAGGAGTTCGATGCAGATGATGATGAATTAACCCGGACCCGGAAATTGAGAAGGGCCTTTGTGGAAGAACGCTATAAGGATATTGTTAATGGCCTTTATTCCGATACGGATAGTGTTCATATGGATACCACTATTAACTATGAGGATGGTAGGGTGGTTCATATAAAGACAGATCTGAAGGTGATGGAAGTACCGCAGTAAAAAAAAAGGGTTCCAGGGGTCAAGTGGTCAAGGGTTCAAGTGTAAAACATGCAAAACCCTTGAACCCTCGAACCCGAGAATCCTTGAACCCTTTATTAGGAGGTTTTATGGAAATCTTTTTGCAGCTGTTAATAACAGGGATTCTGGTGGGGAGCATCTATGCCCTGGTCGCCCTCGGATGGACACTGATCTATAAATGTTCAGGCGTCCTCAACCTGGCCATGGGCGAATTAACGCTCATCGGGGCCTATGTCTGCCTGACCTTTTATCACTGGGGGATTCCTTTCATCCTGGCCTTGCTCTTCACACTGGTGATTGGGTTTGTTTTGGGCATTTTAACGGAAATTCTCTTTCTAAGGCCAATGGTTGGGGAGCCTGTATTGAGTGTTATTATGGTCACGGTGGGCCTTGCCTTCTTCTTCAAAGGGCTTGTCATGCTAATCTGGGGAACGGATACGGTCGTTTTTACTCCTTGGGTCTTTCCAATGGAACCTGTTTTTATTGGAAAGATCGTAGTCGGCCAGGTTTACCTCTGGGCGTTTGTTGCTTCGATTATCCTGCTCATCGGTTTCGTCACTTTCTTCAAATACACTAAATGGGGACTGTCCATGCAGGCCACAGCCGATGATGAAATGGCTGCCCTCTCTTTAGGAGTCAACGCAAAAGTGGTCTATGCCCTTGCCTGGGCAATCGCCTTTATGGCCGCAGGAGTGGGTGGGACGCTGTTAGGGAATATTAATGGTTTAAATATCTCTGTGGGTTATCTTGGCTTGCTGGTTCTCCCCGCGGTCGTTCTGGGAGGCCTTAACTCCGTACCGGGAGCTATCGTAGGCGGTCTGGTCATCGGAATCATTCAGAATTTGGCAGATGGTTATTTGAGCCGCTTTACCCCTGGTGGGGTTAAAGATGTATTTCCCTTTGCGGTAATGGTCATCGTTTTACTATTTAAGCCTTATGGGCTATGGGGCTGGGTCCGAATCGAAAGAGTCTAAACACGATAGGTTAAGGATAAGGTCAAGGTTGAGAAGAACCCAAACAAAAATCTATTTCTGAAACTCAACCTCAGCCTTAACCTCAACCTAATATTTGATTTTGGAGGTTTAACATGAGTTATCGGCCATGCGGTGTTTATCATCAATACTATAAACAGGATCATGCCTGGTGGCAAACTAAATTTGTTTGGGGAAAGATGATCCTCCTCCTCTTCACCGTCTTCTATATCATCCCCCAATTTGCAGGCATGTATCTCATTTCGATCGCCAATGTCGTGGGCTATACCATTCTCTCTGCCATTGGAGTTCAGTTGCTCATTGGCTACTGCGGTCAGGTTACCCTGGGACACGCCGCATTCCTGGCGATGGGAGCATATACCTGCACGCTATTGATGCTTCAACTTCATATCCCCTACCCCATTGCCATGATCATGGGGGGAATTGTGGGCGGCTTATGGTCTGTCCTGTTCGGTCTCCCTTCTGCTCGGGTCAAGGGATTTTACCTCATTATGACCACCATGGCGGCCCAATTTATTACTGTGGAATTCTTCATTACACAGTATGTCAGTCAAATTGGAGGGAGGGGGGTAGCCTACTCTATCCCACCCGGGACGGTCAAGATAGGCCCATGGATGATTAAATCAGATATGGATGTCTATTACGTGATGGTGATCCTTGTTATCTTATGTATCCTCGTCATGGCAAATCTTCTTCGGTCAAAGGTCGGTCGAGCCTGGATTGCTATTCGAGACAATGATATTGCCGCGGAAACCATGGGCGTAAATATTGTCTTTTATAAATTACTGGCCTTCTTTGTAGCAGGCTTCTTCGGAGGGGTTGCAGGAGCCTTCTGGACCTCCTCTCTCGCTGCGGTCAGCCCCGAACATTTCCATTTCGGTTGGTCCCTCTGGCTGGTGGGTGTTATCCTGATTGGAGGGGTCGGTAGCATCCATGGAATTATTTATGGGGCGATGTTTATGACATTGATCCCGGAAGGACTTAAGTTTCTGATATTCGTTCTCACACAGAACCCATTTTTTGTTGATCTCATGCCATTTCTGCCACTTCTGTTAGAAAAATTTCTTTTTGTTAAAGAGGCGGCCTTCGGTCTGGCCATTGTCCTGTTTCTCATCTTCGAGCCGAATGGAATTTCTTATCGCTGGTGGCAGATAAAGAATTACTTTAATCTGTGGCCGTTTTCATATTAAACAAATTTTTCCCCTCCCCCTTGATGAGACTGTGTCACAATGGGGAGGGTGAGGGTGGGGGTGGAACATGAATTTCCCCCTCCCCTTCACCCTGTTAAATATGATTATTAATTTGGCTCTTGTTGGATGAAGTTTTCCATTTAACAGGGTGAATCCCCTCCCACCAAGGGAGGGGAAAAACATTGGAAGAAGGAGGTGATGCTCGTCCCTGGATGGTGGGAAGAAGATTGAGAAGTCATCATTTTATTATTGTTTTATTGAACTTTCACAGGAGGTGTCAAATGAGAATTAAAATGATCGTTTGTGTCTGTTTTGTTCTATGCTTCATTGCTTCTTGGGCTATAGGTCAAGAGGTAAAGCTTGGCGCTCTCCAGGACACAACTGGCGCCACCTCTGATGTGGGCAAGGATGAGGCTCTCGGTGTCCGGGAAGCCACCCAATATTTCAATGATATTGGAGGGATTAATGGCAAAAAGATTCGATTATTCCAATATGACTATGGATACCGAGTTCCTGAAGCCATCACGACTTACAAACGCTTCCGGGATTATGACAAAGTGGCCATGGTTTTAGGATGGGGAACAGGTGATACCGAAGCCCTTTCTCCTACGGTCAACGCTGATAAGATGCCCTATCTCTCCAGCTCCTTTTCTGGCCATCTGTGCGACCCCAAGAAGACTCCCTACAATTTTGTTTACGGAACGGATTATTCGACCAATGCCCGTGGGGCAATCACTTATTGGTTTGAGGAGGTCTGGAAAAAGGATCCAAAGTGGAAGGAGTTAAGAGATAAGGGCGCCAAACCCAAGTTTGTCTGCTTCATAGATACCGCCTCACCTTACGCCACAGCCCCGATCAAAGCCATCAAAGACCAGGCAACCATTCTCGGCTTTGATATCGGGCCGGATAATCATGTGGGCTTAACAGCTCTGGACACCAAAAGCCAGGTGATTGCGGCTAAAGGCTTTGGAGCCAATCTGGTTTGGCACGGGAATACCACGATGTCTGTATCCACAGCTCTGAAAGATGCTTATGCCCTTGGATTGGGCGCTGATCATATTATCAATAACTGGGGATTCGATGAAAACCTTCCGAAATTGGGCGGGCCTGCTTCTGAGGGGGCAATAGGCCTACTCGGCTGTGCCCTCTTCATCGATGAATATCCAGCAAAGAAAAGGGTATTGGACTATACTAAAAAACTAAATCCGGGCGTTCCGCTTGAAAACCGTCTCATCCGTACGGTTCAGGGCTGGGTAAAAGTCGGCATGGCTGTTGAAGCTATGAAACGGGCAGATAAGGCAGGTCAATTGAATGGCCCTGGAATCAAAGACGCCTTTGAAACCTTTAAAGACTGGCCAGGCTTGAAGGAATACGGCGGCCAATTAGTTACGCTTACTCCGACAGACCACCGTTACAGCTCCATTGTCAGGGTTGCAAGAGTAATCAAGGGAAAACCTCAAACTGTGGCTGAATTAGATATGCGAGCTAAGTTTCCTGACAAGTGGGCGGCCTGGCTCGGTTATTAAGGAGGCAAAATTGAATAACGGAACGATCCTGAAACTGAACAACATTGAGGTCATGTATCACGAAGTCATTCTGGTCTTAAAGGGGGTCTCCATTGATGTACCTCAGGGAGGGATTGTCGCCCTCCTTGGGGCAAATGGAGCAGGGAAATCCACCACCCTGAAATCGATCTCCGGCCTTTTGAAGCACGAGGATGGCGAGGTAACCGATGGAAGCATCGAGTTTATGGGAGAAAAGATCCAACATCTCTCTGCTGAGGAGATTTCCAAAAGAGGAATCTTCCAGATCATTGAGGGAAGAAGAGTCTTCGAACACCTCACGGTGGAGGAGAATCTCAGAGTTGGGGCCCATCTCAGAGGAACGGGTTCAGCCACCAAGGAGAGACTGGAGATGGTCTATCACTATTTCCCGAGGCTGGTGGAGAGAAGGAATGTCCTGGCAGGTTTCATCAGCGGAGGAGAACAGCAGATGACTGTGATCGGCAGGGCTATGATGGCCAAACCGAAACTGATGCTTCTGGACGAACCCTCCATGGGGCTGGCCCCTCTTCTGATAAAGGAAATCTTCGAGATCATCAAAAAATTAAACCAAGAAGAGAAGATACCGCTCCTTCTGGTGGAACAGAATGTCAAGTTAGCCCTCACCGTGGCTCCTTATGCCTATGTGCTTGAAAACGGTAGGCTCGTGATGCATGACACCTCAGAGAAGCTGAAGGAGAATCCGGACATCCGGGATTTCTACTTGGGGCTCTCTGACATCGGTGAGCGAAAGAGTTTCAGACAGGTGAAGCATTATAAAAGAAGAAAAAGATGGCTCACCTAAACTAAACAATTTGCAATGGTCAATGATCAATAATCAATTTCTTTTTTGATTTTTCATTTGTCATTGAAAATTGATGATTGCCAATTGCCAAATGCTCTTTAAAAGGAGGTTTATTATGCGAAAATTATTGTTGATCATGGTCATGTTTGCGTTTGTCCTGGGTGGAATGATAGCCTGCAAACCCGGACTTCTCCCCACCGAAGAGGCGGGAAAACCAAAGGTTACACTGGAACGGGTTGAGATAACGAGTATATTCCCCTGGGTGGATTTGCCCGCCCGGACACCCCTGGGTCTCGGTTTTGTCTTTAATGTTCATAACCCCAGTGGATATAATATCATGCTTGATAATATTAAATTCACAGTCTCCTTCGAAGCCGCGCCCGGTAAATTTATTGAAATTGCAACCCCCACCCTTTACGACCGGGTTTATTTCCCGCCTAACACAACGAGTCAGTATCGCGTAGTGAATGTTTCCGACTCAGCAGTGATACGGCTAACCCTTCTGGTTGCTCAGGCCCCAAAGGTGCAGGAATTGAAACTTGATCCTGCAGCTCTCATTAAAGACTGGTATACCAAAATCGGAGATTTTGGCTTTGGCATTAAGGTATCGGAAGGCATGGCGGTCTTCTCGACTGAAAAGGGAGATGTTTTCGTCCCCTTTGAAGGAACATTCCCCAAGAAGAAGTAATCCCAAAATGATCCCTCATTTACTCCCCTCCCCCTCAACTGGGGAGGGGATTTTCTTTGGCAGGAGATTTGCTATGCCAAAACAAGATTTTATGGACCGAACTTCAGGCTTTCTCAAGAAGAATCTTGAAACCCTACCTCAAAAAAAACGGCTCGAATATCTCAATCAAAAACTGAGAGGCATTATCCAACATGCTTATAAGCATTCCATCGCATTTAAAAATAAAATGGATGCCGTGAGATTGAAGCCCAAGGATATTCAGACCATCAAGGATCTGGAAAAGATTCCCATTACAAAAAAAGCCGATCTCGTTGAACTTCAGAAAAAGAATCCTCCCTTTGGCGGGTTTGAAGGGGTCCCGGTTTCAGAATTAAAAAGAATCTACGTCTCTCCGGGACCCATTTGCGAACCGGGCGAGATGGAGTATAACGAACTGGGTTGGGCACAGGGAATGTATGCTGGAGGGTTTCGGCCCGGAGACATTGTCATTAATACCTTCAGCTACCACATGGTCCCCTTTGCCCTGCATATGGTGGACAACTCCCTCTATCGGAATGGCTGTATTGTGATTCCTACCGGTGTTGGAAACACGGAGCAGCAGGTCAATATTTTAAAGACCTTTCAGGCCACCGGGTTTTGCGGAACCCCAAGTTTTCTCCTCAACATCGCAGAGAAAGCAGAGGAGATAGGGTTCGATCTAAAAAAAGATCTCAACCTCCAGGTCGGTTTTGTGGCTGCGGAAATGCTCCCTGAATCTCTTCGTTCGAAATTGGAAGAAAAATTTGGGATGATCATTCGCCAGACCTATGGGACGGCGGATGTTGGTTGCCTGGGTTATGAGTGTCTGGGAAAAAGCGGGATGCACATTCCAGATGACAAAATTATTGAGATTGTTGATCCGGATACGGGCAAACAATTAGGGCCGGGAAAGACCGGAGAGATTGTCGCTACCAGCTTTAATAAGGTCTATCCGATGATCCGTTTCGGAACAGGAGACCTCTCCATTGTAACTGAAACGCCCTGCCCCTGCGGAAGGACCTCACCCCGGTTAATCAAGATTCTTGGCAGGGTCGACCAGGTGACCAAGGTCAGGGGGCTCTTTGTACACCCCGGACAGGTGGAGGAGGTTGCCTCAAGATATCCTCAAATTGAAAGATACCAGGTCATCGTTACGAGAAAGGAACATAAAGATGAGATGACCTTTCGCATTGAACTGAAGGAAGAACTTTCCCAGCCTGACAAGTTGAAGGAAGAGATTGAGAAATCTATCCGGGATGTGATCAAGATAAGGGGCAATGTGGAATTGGTTCCGAGGGGAACCCTTTTGGAAGGGGCCCGAAAGATCGACGATCAACGCAGTTGGGAGTAAGGGCTTGATAAGAAAATGAACATCTAAAACCGTTCGCCCTGAGCTTGCCCTTCGACTTCGCTCAGGACATTCGTTCAAACCGTTCGTGCTGAGTTTGTCGAAGCATGAACGGCTCAACGATTCACCCTTCGAGAACCTCAGGGTGATCGGAAAAAATTCTCCTTATATAAGGTTACGAGTTCATCAATTTTTAGATTGACGTAAATGACTAAGTATGGTAAAAAATTCTCAAATCAAAGGAAAGGAGAAGAGATTATGAAGATTCACTACGCGGGATTTATGAGAGAAAAGATACGAAGGAATCCGATCACCATTGGCCCTGAGGCAAATTTTTTTGAGGCCCGGACCCTCATCCACGACAAGGGAGTTCGCCACCTTCCTGTCGTTGATAAGGAGAATCACCTCATCGGAATTGTCACAGACCGGGATATTCGGGAAGCCGCTCCATCTGACGCAACACTTCTCAGCATCCAGGAACTCAACTATCTTCTTGGAAAGCTGAAAGTCTCGGGCATCATGACATCCAAGGAAAAACTGATCACGATCAATCCGGATACATTGATCGAAGAGGCCGTCAAACTGATGCGGGACCATAAGATCGGATGCCTTCCTGTTGTGGAAGAAGGAAAGTTATATGGAATCTTTACGGAGACGGATGCCCTTGATCATCTGGTGGACATCTTCGGCACTAATCAGAAAGGAACCCGTTTAACCATCACCTTTGAAGATAAACCCGGCGCCATACTCGGAGCCCTCGAAGTGTTTAAAAAGCTGAATATCAATATCATCAGCATCGTCACACCCTCTTTCATGGTGGATGGGAAAAGAATCGCCGCTATCCGGATTCAAACAGAAAATTATCAGGAAGCCAAAAAAGACATAGAGAAGGCGGGGTATGATGTCCTCTCTGTAGGCCATTGGCCATCAGTATAGGGGAATTTAATAAAGCTCATTGCAAAATATAAAATTAGTCCCGCGAAGCGCGGGACTAATTTTATATTTTGCAATGATTTTTTTTCTTCCTGGCTTAACAGTTTACGTTAAGTGGTTAATGGACATGGAAATCGATGGGTTGAAGTATTACCAGATTGGTGAGCTTGCTAAGCTGTTGGAACTGAGCACGCGGACGATCCGGTATTATGAGGAGATCGGTCTCCTCAATTCCGTGAAACGGATCGAGGGGGGAAAACGGGTCTATACGGATAAGGATCTTCAGCGCCTCAAGTTTATCCAGAGGCTCAAGCATCTGGGTCTCCCCCTCTCAGAAATGCACGAGCTGGAGGACATTTATCAGATTCACCGGACCAACAGGAAGGTTTTGCCGCGCCTTCTCGAATTGCTTGACAACCATGCCGCCCATATTGACGAACGAATCAAAATTCTCCTCAGATTAAAGACCGATATTCTCAGTTACCAGGGGAAAATCCGTGAAAAATTAAGTCTCGAAAACGATACCCAGAAAGGAGTAGAACTTGACAAGAGAAGTGATGATCACCAGCGCCGTCCGGACACCTATCTGTAACTTTCTCGGTGCGCTCAGTTCTTTCACTGCCACGGAACTGGGTGGAAAGGTCATCGAAGAGGCGGTTAAACGCTCAACTATCCAGAAGGAAGATGTGGATGAAGTGATCATGGGCAATGTCCTTCCCTTCGGACTCGGACAGAACCCTGCCCGCCAGGCCATGATCAAAGCAGGACTCCCTATGGCTGGAGGAGCCATAACGATCAATAAGGTCTGCGGCTCCGGTTTGAAAGCAGTCATGTTGGCCGCCCAGGTCATCATGGCAGGGGATGCGGAGGTGGTTGTTGCAGGCGGAATGGAGAATATGAGCCGCGTCCCTTACTATCTCGATCATGCAAGAACAGGGTACCGGCTCTGGGATGGAAAACTCGTCGATGGAATGGTTCATGACGGACTCTGGGATATCGTGAATGACTACCATATGGGATTTACCGCTGAGATTCAATCCATCAAATTCAATATCAGTCGTGAGGAGCAGGACCGGTTTGCTCACGAATCGAATGAAAAGGCGATGAAGGCAATCCGGGAGGGAAAATTTAAGGATGAGATTCTCCCTATTCCCCTTCCTTCGAAGAAAGGAGAGCCAACCCTTTTTGACACAGATGAGGGCCCCCGGGACACAGACCTTCAAGCCCTTGCCAAATTGAAATCTGCCTTCAAAGAAGGCGGGGTTGTCACCGCAGGAAATTCTTCAAAGATCAGTGATGGCGCAAGCGCGCTCGTTCTCATGTCCCGCGAAAAGGCACGGGCTCTGGGGGTGAAGCCCATGGCAAAGGTTGGGGCGCAGGCCTCTGCCGGTGTGGAATTAGAGGATGTGCTGGTGGCTCCCATTCAATCGATTCCAAAAGCCCTTAAAAAAGCGGGGATCACCCTGAAGGAGATCGACCTCTTCGAGATCAATGAGGCCTTTTCGGCCACAACGCTTGCCATCATCAAAGCATTAGGAATTGATAGAGAGAGGGTCAATATAAAGGGCGGCGCTGTCGCCCTGGGGCATCCCATTGGCGCCAGTGGGGCAAGAGTTCTGACAACCATGCTCTATGCGATGAAAGACAGCGGGGCAAAGAGGGCAATGGCCTCCCTCTGTCTGGGAGGAGCAGAAGCCGTCAGCTTGATCGTTGAGCAAATTTAGAACATCAATGCAAATTTTAAAGTTAGCAGTGTAAATTTAGCAGTGGAAAGATCTTTCTCTTTCATTGCTAATTGTTAATTTTGTCCCGCGAAGCGCGGGATTAATTTTGCAATGAGTTTTTTTAGGGGGTTCTATGGAGATTAAGACCATCGGTGTGGTGGGAGCCGGGCAGATGGGCAATGGCATCGCTCAGGTGGCTGCCCAATCCGGGCTTCGGGTGGTGATGAGCGACATTGCCGACACCTTTGTCCAGAAAGGATTAACAACCATCTCAAAGAATCTGGACCGGATGGTGGAGAAAGGCAAGACTACTGCCCAGAAGAAGGATGAAATCATCGGAAGAATCAAAGGGACGGTTCAGTTGAAAGAGATGGCAGAGACCGACCTCGTGGTGGAAGCTGCCACGGAGAATGAGACCCTCAAGCTAAACATCTTCAAAGAACTGGACCAGGTCTGCCGTAAAGAAGTTATCCTTTCGAGCAATACCTCTTCCATCTCTATCACGAAAATTGCCTCGGCGACCCGAAGACCTGCCCAGGTGATTGGAATGCATTTCATGAATCCTGTTCCCGTGATGCAATTAGTGGAGATCATCCGCGGCCTTCAAACATCTCAGGAGACGTTTGATACGGTCAAATCCCTTTCTGTGGGCATGGGCAAAACCCCCGTAGAAGCCAATGACTTTCCGGGGTTCATCTCGAACCGGATATTGATGCCCATGATCAACGAAGCTATTTATGCTCTCTTCGAAGGAGTGGGAACGCCCGAGGCCATTGATACAGTGATGAAGCTGGGAATGAACCATCCGATGGGGCCTCTGACCCTTGCTGACCTCATCGGTCTCGACACCTGTCTGGCCATTATGGAGGTGCTCTACAAAGGTTTTGGGGATTCAAAATATCGCCCCTGCCCTCTTCTCAAGAAGTTCGTGGACGCAGGCTACCTGGGCAGGAAAACAGGAAGAGGATTCTATAAATACTAAAATTCTAAATTCGAAGCACGAAATCCGGGCGAAGCGTCCAGCAGGACCATTTCGAAACAATTTTCAAATGACCAAAATTCCAATGTTTCAAACAAAATAGTTTAGACAATTTTAATTTTGAAATTTTGGATTTGTTTCGGAATTTCCGCCAAAGGCGGATCTGCTTCTGGCATGACGATATTCGAATTTCGTATTTTTGGGTTGACGGATGGATTTCAAACTTACGCCGGAACAAGAGATGATACGGGATATGGTGAGGGACTTCACGGAGAAGAGCATCAAGCCCGTGGCCGCCCTCCATGACGAGGAAAAACATTTCCCCTATCAGAACATCAAGAGGATGGCCGATCTGGGCCTGATGGGAATGAATATCCCCATCGAATACGGAGGGTCAGAGGTCGGGGTGATTGCCTATAGCCTCGCCATCACAGAGATTGCAAAAGGATGCGCCTCCCATGCCGTCACCACCTCCGTCACCAATATGGTGGCAGAGGTGATCAATGAATTCGGTCAGGATGAAATAAAAAGAAAACACCTTCCTAAGTTATGCAATGGCGAATACCCGGCAGGGTCTTTTGCCCTTACCGAACCTCATGCCGGCTCTGATGCGGCCAATATCCGGACCTCTGCCGTGCGGCGCAACGACACTTACATCCTCAATGGCACCAAGGCGTTCATTACCAGCGGAGAGGTTTCAGGCGTAACCGTGGTCTGGGCCGTGACCGAGCGAAATTCAAGAAAAGGAAAGGGAATATCCGCTTTCCTGGTTGAAAAGGGATCGCCCGGCTTTAAAGTTGGAAAAGCTGAGGAAAAGATGGGCCACCGGGCTTCGGCGCTCAATGAACTGATCTTTGAAGACTGCGTCGTCCCGGCCAACTGCCTTCTGGGGAAAGAAAGCGAAGGGTTCAAGATCGCCATGATGGAGCTCGATGGCGGCCGAATCGGCATTGGATCTCTTTCAGTCGGTGTGGGATTTGCCGCCATTGATTTTGCGACCCAGTATGTTAAGGAGAGGGAGGCCTTCGGTAAACCTCTCTCAAGCTTCGAGGCCATTCAGTGGATGATTGCCGATTCCTATACCGGGCTGGAAGCAGCTCAACTCCTGGTCCTCCGGGCGGCTTACCTGAAAGAAAATAAACTCCCGTTTACAAAAGAGGCCTCCATGGCAAAACTTTTCGCCACAGAAACCGCACGGAATGTGGCCATTCGTGCCATTCAAATGTTAGGGGGATACGGATACACCAAAGATTATCCTGTTGAACGATACCTCAGGGATATCATCGGAACAACCCTCTATGAAGGAACCTCCGAAGTTCAGCGGATCGTCATCTCAAGGGAGATACTTCAAGGCTAAAAAATACTTAAAAAAACTATTGCAAGCTTAAAGGAATTCTGTTAGGAATAACATTGTGAATAATATCTCAAAAAGACCTTTAAGGAGCTGATCAGATGGAAGTATCGGAACAAACCTTTGCCGGCAAATTTGACCTATATGGCTGTTATCAATGCGGAAAGTGCACAGGGGGATGTCCGGTCTCACTCAAGTCAAAATTGAATATCCGGCGGTTGATGATTGAAGGCATTTTGGGGAAAAACCTCGACCGCATCGGTGAGAAAGAAGAACTCTGGGACTGCACTACCTGTAAGACCTGCACCCTGAGATGCCCGAGAGGGTTGAAGCCCATGGATCTTGTCATCGGGATGAGAGGGACCATGGTCGAAGAGGGACGTATTCCCAAGACGATCATCGAAGCCATGGAAAACGCCTACAAACATGGGAACCCTTGGGGAAAAGCGAAAAACAAACGAACGGAATGGCTCAAGAGCCTCCCTGAAGAGGTCAAGGTCAAAGATTTTTCCCGGGGGGATCGTGCGGAACTTCTCTACTTTGTCGGATGTACGGCCGCTTCAGACCCCCGAATCCAGGAAATCGCCAAATCAATGGTCTTCATCTTTCAACAGACAGGGGTCGATTTTGCAATCCTTGGAAATGAGGAACAATGTTGTGGCAATGAAATCAGGAGGATGGGAGAAGCGGGGCTTTTTGAAGAACTGATGGACGGAAATATCCAGCGTTTTGAATCCTATGGAATCGGCCATATTCTTACCGCTTGCCCCCATGGCTTCAATGTTTTTAAGAACGAATATCCCCAGGGCAAATTTGAAGTCCTCCATGCCACCCAGATCCTGGCGAAACGGTTGGAGGAAGGCAAGCTCCCTCTGACCCATGAGATTAAAAAGGTCGTCACCTATCACGACCCTTGTTTTCTTGGCAAGCAGAATAATATTTTTGATGAACCCCGCGCGCTTCTTACAGCCATCCCCGGCCTCACCTTTAGGGAGATGGACCGATCCCGTGAGAAGAGCCTCTGTTGCGAAGGCGGCGGCGGGAAGATGTGGGCAGAATCGTCTTCGGATACGGGCCAGCGTCTCTCTGAAATTCGCGTACAGGACGCCGTGGAACTCGGCGCAGAAATCCTTGCAACCGCCTGTCCCCTCTGCGTGCTCACCCTTGAAGACGCGGTGAAAACATCGGGACATGAAGAAAAGATTCGCGTCATGGATGTGATGGAATTATTGGCGGAGGCCATCGATTGAGATGACGCTCGGTGACATTCAAAAACTCCTTGACGCCGAAGTGATTGCCGGAAGCGAAAACCTGGGAAGGGAAATTAGCCACGCTTTTGCGGCAGACCTTCTCAGCGATGTCCTGGCCATTGCCAGAAGAGGGGCCGACGGCGCCCTGCTCATTACCGGCAATATGACCCCTCAAGTGATCTATACTGCGGATGTGGTTGATCTGGGCGCCATCCTCTTTGTCCGGGGGAAAAGGCCAACCGAACCGATGATCGAGCTGGCCAATCAGATTCAAATTCCCCTTCTGATGACTTCCTATATCATGTTTGAAACCTGTGGACGTTTATACCACCAGGGATTGAAAGGATGCGTGGAAAAAGCCGGGGATGGAGCAGACTGAGGAAAGGTATCCTTTCCACAACACATTTCGTATCGAAGGAGGCAATTTTACACACGCGGGTTCGGTTTCGAGCCAGGTGAAAAGGATATTAAAAGAAGAGAGGTTCCCGAACAGCGTGATCCGCAGGGTTTCGATTGCCACCTTTGAAGCGGAGATGAATGTCATCTGTTATGCACATTGGGGAATCCTGACCTTGCTCGTATTTTCCGATTTCATAAAAGTGGCGATAGATGACGAAGGCCCTGGGATTCACGATGTGGATCAGGCGATGACAGAAGGGTTTTCCACCGCGAGCGATAAGATCCGGGAGCTCGGATTCGGGGCAGGCATGGGGTTATCGAATATCAAGAAGGTGACCGATGAGATGGTCCTGACCTCCGTGGTAAACCAGGGGACCCACCTCGAATTTATGGTCAAGGTTTTTTCATGAAAGTGGAAGATCTGGTTAAATTTTTTGGGTTGGAAGTAAAGGCGGGGGACGGTCAGCTTCATCAGGAAGTGACCGGAGGGTATGTGGGCGATCTTCTCAGCGATGTCATCGCTCACAGCCTCAGAGGAAATGTCTGGGTCACCATTCAGACCCATCCCAATATCGTTGCCGTGGCCAGCATGAAAGAGTTGGCTGCCATTATTCTTGCAGGAGGACGGGAACCCGATCCGGAAACCCTGAAAAAGGCAGAGGAGGAAGGAATCCCCGTCCTGATCTCTCTCCTTCCCGCCTTTGAACTGGTAGGAAGGCTTTATCAAGCAGGGGTCGCAGGGATCGTTTCATGCTAAAGCGATTTCGCGCTGACCTCCACATTCACTCCTGCCTTTCTCCCTGCGGGAGCGAAGAGATGAAACCGCAGGCTGTTGTGGACCGGGCTATGACCGTTGGACTGGACATGATCGCTATCTGTGATCACAATTCTGCAGAGAACCTCACAGCTTTTATCGAGGCCGGAAGAAAGAAAGGGCTCGCTGTTCTTCCGGGAATGGAGGTCGCCTCCAGAGAGGAAATCCATCTTCTTGCCCTTTTTAACCGCCCCGAAGACTGCCTGGCCCTCCAGGGCTGGGTTTATCAACACCTTCCCGGCAAGAATGAAGAAGACATCTTCGGTCCCCAGATTCTAATCAATGAGAAGTCCGAAACGATCGGACATAGCGATAAGATGTTGATCGGAGCGACTCTTCTTCCATTTGAACAGATCGTTTCCTTTGTGGGGACCCTTCAGGGAGTCGCAATCGCCTCCCATATTGACCGGCAGGCTTTCAGTCTTCTGGGTCAATTAGGGTTTATCCCTGAAGGAGTTCAACTCGACGGGCTGGAGATTTCTTCCCGGACTTCGCCGGAAGAGGCCCGGAGCCGATTTCGTTCTTACCAAGATTTTGCCTTTGTCCGTTTTTCGGATGCTCATTCTCTTGAGGAGATCGGAAAGGCATCAACTCAGTTTCTTCTCGAGGAGAGGACATCCGCTGAAATTAAAATGGCCCTCCATTCACAGGAAGGCCGCAGGATCGTGGAGAGTTAGGAGGCTGTTGGAGATTAAATTTGGAAGATCTCTCTCTCCATATCCTCGATGTTGTAGAGAATGCCATCGCCGCAAAGGCCAGAAGGATCGAGATTTCAGTCCTGGAAGAGATTGAAGAAGATCGGTTGACGATAGAAATCAAAGACGATGGGATCGGAATGGATGAAGAAGTAAGGCAAAAGGCTGCGGACCCTTTTTTCACCACCCGCACCTCGCGGAGGGTGGGATTAGGCCTTTCCTTTCTTGCACAGGCCGCCGAGGAGGCAGGGGGAAAACTGGAAATTGAATCCCGTCCGGGAGATGGAACAAAGGTGAGGGCTACTTTCCAACATGGACATATTGACCGTAAACCGCTGGGGAGTATGTCTGAAACAATGGTCATGCTCTTTCTTGGAAATCCGGATGTCGATTTTCACTATAACCATATGAAAGGGGAAAAGTCCTATACCCTGAAAAGCCAATGGATGAGGGAGAGGTTCCCTGATCAATCTTATATGGCTCCGGATGCCATTCAGTGGTTAAGAAAACATCTCCAGGAGGGGTTGGAAGGGATAGGAGTACAAGGATGAGGTGGACAGAAGAGATCTCCCGTGAAGAATGGGAGAGAATAGACCTGGTCATTGACAAATATAAAAGCCGGCATGGAGCCCTGATTCCGGTGCTTAAAGAGGTTCAGGACGTCTGCGGATATCTTCCTAAAAAAGTCCAGCACCGGATCGCCGACGGGCTTCATCTCCCCTCTTCGCAGATTTTTGGGGTCGTCTCTTTCTATGCCTTCTTTACAACCGTTCCCAGGGGGCGAAATATCATCCGGGTCTGTATGGGGACCGCCTGTTATGTGAGGGGATCGAAAGAGATCCTCGACGCCCTCCGGAGGGAGTTGGGAGTGGATGTCGGAGGAATCACGAAGGATCGAAAGTTTTCACTCGAAGCCGTTCGCTGCGTGGGAGCCTGTGGCCTGGCCCCTGTGGTCGTGGTGGGCCAGGACACGTATGGAATGATCACCCCGGGGAGGGCGGTCCAGATTCTGGGAAACTACACCTGATAAGGAAGCCAGGAAGGCAGGAAAAACTCCCTGCCGCAGGTCTAAACCCAAAATTCTTTATTCATGGTTTCCTGGGTTCCTAATGAGAAGATTCCTAACAAGGTCGGACAATGACAAAGTTAACCCTTGAGGATTTGAAAAAAATTAAAGAGGAGGTGCGGTCCTCGACTCTTCTGAGGGAGGGAGGATTCCGGGCAAAGATCACCATCCATATGGGCACCTGCGGCATCGCCGCAGGCGCAAGAAAGCTGATGACAGCGGTCCTGAAAGAGGTCGAAGAGAAAAAGATCCAGGATGTGATGGTGACCACTTCCGGATGCGCAGGGCTCTGCAGCCGGGAGCCCATGGCAACCGTGGAGATCCTTGGGAATCCTCCGGTCAAATATTGTGATCTCAACGAGGAGAAGATAAAGGAGATCTTCCTCCAACATGTCGTCAATGGAGAGATCGTTGAGGCCTATGCCCTCGCCAGAGGGAGCGAATCGACTTACTAGGTAATTATGCCTCGCCCGGGACTTCGCCCGGAATCCCGCTAAGAGCGGGACTTCAGGGCAGCCTTCAAATAATCTTTATTAACCTCCCCCTTTGTAAAAGGGGGATTGAGGGGGATTTTAACAGGTCTCAAATCCCCCCTTACCCCCCTTTTCTAAAGGGGGGGATAATCTGGTTGGGGCGATATCGATAATCTTTTTTCGATATCAATTCACTAAGCGACTAAAAAGGAATGAAAACCTACAGAACTCATCTCATGGTATGTGCCGGAACAGGCTGCGTGGCCTGCGGCTCCTTGCAGTTAAGGGAACGGCTTGCCGCCGAATTGGAGAGCCGAAACCTTTCGGATGAAGTGCAATTGGTCATCACGGGTTGTAATGGCTTCTGCGCCGAAGGTCCGATCGTGGTGGTCTATCCCGAAGGAATCTTCTATAAAAAATTGACTCCGGAAGATGTCCCGTTTCTGGTCGAGGAACATTTTCTCAAAGGCCGCCCTGTCCAAAAGTTTTTATACACTGCGCCGTCCGCTAAGGAAAAAGTTCCGCTCATGAAGGACATCCCCTTTTTCCAGCACCAGGTATTGAGGGCCCTTCGAAATCGGGGCCTGATCGATGCGGAGAATATTAATGAATATATTGCAAGGGACGGATATGCCGCTCTTCATAAAGTCCTCTCTTCGATGAAGCCCGAGGAGGTCATCGAAGAAGTGAAGCTTTCCGGGCTGAGGGGGCGCGGAGGCGCAGGATTTCCGACCGGCAAGAAATGGGAGGAAGGAAGGCGTTATACCTCTTTTCCCAAATATGTCATCTGCAACGGGGATGAAGGCGATCCGGGCGCCTTCATGGATCGGTCCGTTCTGGAGGCCGATCCCCATGCGGTCCTCGAGGGGATGGTCATTTGCGGTTATGCCACCGGCTCACATCAAGGCTATATTTATGTGAGAGCCGAGTATCCTCTTGCCATCCACAGGCTCAACATCGCCATTGAGCAGGCAAGAAATTATGGACTGTTAGGGCACGATATCTTCGGTTCGGGTTTCGATTTCAATATCGGCATCTATCCGGGCGCAGGAGCCTTTGTCTGCGGGGAATCCACGGCTCTGATGTACTCCCTTGAGGGGAAGCGGGGAATGCCCAGGATCAAACCTCCCCGTTCAACCGAAGCAGGCCTCTGGGGACAGCCCACGATCCTCAATAACGTTGAGACCTTTGCCAATGTCCCTTCCATTCTGTTGCACGGAAGCTCATGGTTCGCCTCCATGGGCACATCAGGATCAAAGGGAACCAAAGTCTTCGCCCTCACAGGCGCCGTGCAAAATGTAGGGCTGATCGAAGTCCCCATGGGCACCACCCTGCGAAAAATTGTCTTTGACATCGGAGGAGGAATCCCCGACAAACGGGAATATAAGGCGGTGCAGATCGGCGGCCCCTCCGGAGCATGCTTGCCCGCCCCTCTCCTCGATACGGAAGTGGACTTCGACTCCCTTGATGAGGCTGGAGCGATGATGGGCTCCGGCGGTCTCGTGGTCATGAATGATATGACCTGCATGGTGGATACGGCCAGGTTTTTCACGGACTTCTCCGTTGACGAATCCTGTGGAAAGTGCGTTCCCTGCCGGATCGGAATCAAAGTGATGCTCAATATTCTTCACCGGATCATCCGTGGCGAGGGAAAGATCGAGGATATTGACCACCTCGAACAGCTTGGACAACATATCAAGGATTCCTCCCATTGCGGTCTTGGGAAATCGGCTCCCAATCCTGTCCTTTCCACCATCCGTTATTTCCGGGAGGAATATGAAGCTCACATCATCGACAAACGGTGTCCATCCCTGGTCTGTGCGGATCTGGTTAAGTTTCAAGTCATTCCTGAAAAGTGCAAGATGTGCGGCCTCTGCAAAAAAGCCTGTCCCTCGGAGGCAGTCACCTGGGAGAAGAAGACGGCCGCGGTGATCGATCTGGAGAAATGTATCCGGTGTCGATCCTGCATCCAGGCCTGTAAGTTTTGGGCAATCGAATAGGAGAATCAATGTCAAATGCCAAAATCCAAATGACAAAGGAATGTCAAAGTTCAAAAGAAGACATTTTGACATTTAATCATTTGGATTTCATTTGAACTTTGAGCTTTGACATTTGATATTTTTACGAGATATCGCGAATGAGTAATCGAACAGTAAAACTGACCATTGATGGCATTCCGGTAGAGGTCGAAAAGGGGAAGACCATTCTTGAGGCGGCCCAGTCGGCTGGAGTCCGAATCCCATCCCTGTGCCACGACCCAAGACTCATCCCCTTTGGGGCTTGCAGGCTCTGTGTGGTCCAGGAGAAGGGTAAGTCAGAGCTCATTCCATCCTGTTTCACCCCCGCCAAAAACGGAATGGAGATCCTCACCACCTCTCCAAAAATCATCGATTCACGAAGGGTTCAACTCCAGCTCATCCTTCTCAATCATCCGATGACCTGCCCGCGGTGCGAAAAGGAAGGAGAATGCGACCTTCAGAACCTCATCTATGAATATGGGGTCAACGATACGCAATATCCCTGGGACCTGATCCCCTTTCCTGCGGACCACTCCCCTCTTCTCCAGAGGGACGCAAACAAATGCATCCTCTGCGGCCGCTGTGTGAGAATATGCGATGAAGTCCAGGGAGTGGGAGAACTTTCCTTCACGCGAAGGGGGATCCAGTCCATCATCGACACGGATTTTCATCGTCCGATTCAGTGCGAATTCTGCGGGCAGTGTCTCGATACCTGCCCGGTCGGCGCCATCACCAGCAACTGCTTTGATTACAAGGCCAAATCCTGGGAATTGGCTGAAACCACCACTCCCTGCCCTTACTGCGGGGTGGGGTGTTTGCTCACCATCGGCGCCAGAGAGGGAGAGATTAAGAAGGTCTTTTCCACGCCTGAACATGGCCCGAACGATGGAAATCTCTGCGTCAGGGGACGCTTCGGCTGGGACTTTATTGATTCTCAGGAGAGGCTGAAATCACCCCTTCTCAGGGTCAATGGATCGCTTGGAGAAGTTACATGGGAAGAAGCGCTTGGATTTGTAGCTCAAAAACTCGAAGAGATAAAGAATAAATATGGCCCGCAGAACATTGGGGCGATGATTTCAAGCCGCCTCTCTAATGAGGAATATGTTCTCTTCAAAAAACTCCTCAAGGATGCGATAGGCGCGGAGCAGGTCGCGCTGAATGGAGCAAGGGGCGATCAAGGCTTAACAGAAGGGCTCTCAAAAACCCTCGGGTTTGCCTCTTCCACAAATTCCATCAAAGAGATCCGGAAAGCGGATTGCATCTTCATCATCGGAGTCGATCCTGCCCAGACCCATCCCATTATTAAGAATGAGGTCCATCTGGCCATCCGGAAGAACAAGGCTCAACTCATTGTCCTGGGACCCCATGATATCGGCCTCAGCAGGGCCACGCATCTCTCACCTCTCTCCCCCTCTTCGATTCTTCTTCCTGTTAAACCGGGCGAAGAACTCTCCCTTCTCAATGCAATGGCCGGAGTCATTTTAAAGGAAGGCCTTGAAAATCAGGGATTCATCGGACAATGGACCGAAGGAATTGAAGAGTTAAGGAAGAAACAGGATGAGTGCTTGTCAGGCCTTTCGGATGTGGAACGAAGCACCGTTGAGAAAGCAGCGAGAGCCTTTGCCCAATCGAAGAGGGCGATGATTCTGATTGGATCCGGTTCCTGGTCTCATTCTGATTCCGCGAACATAGCCTCGGCTTGTTCCAATCTCGCTCTTCTGACCGGCCATGTCGGCAAGGAGGGCTCGGGAATTCTTCTTCTCCTTGAGAAATGTAACAGCCAGGGAGCCATTGATATAGGGATTTTTTCAGGGGCAAAGGAGATGAATGATCTTGTCAAACAGGCGGAGGAGGGAAAGCTTAAGGCCCTCTATCTCGTGGGAAAGACCCCTGCCCTGCCTCCCAGGGCTCTGGAGAACCTCGAACTTCTGGTGGTTCAGGACCTCTTTATGACTGAAGCCGCAAAGGGGGCCCATGTCGTGCTTCCGGCCTGTTCGTTTGTTGAGAAGTCAGGAACCTACACCAATCTGGAACGAAGGGTTCAGAAACTTCATCCTCTTCGTCCGCCCAAAGGTCAGTCAAAATCAGACTTCGAGATCTTCCTCCGACTGCTTCGTCTCCTGGAGGTCCCGGTTTCAGGAGAGACCCCGGAGGCCATCTTTCAGGATATTTCCAAAATCAATCCCCAATATCAAGGCCTTCAGGATGGGGAGCAGTGGCCCAAGGGAGCCGGCTATCTTTACGGAGATGGGTTTCCCATGGGGAAAGCAAAATTCATCCCTCTTGCTCAACCTCAGCCTAAACCTCAACCTGACGATTATCCCTTCTGTCTGATTGAGAAATCGTCGCTCTTTCAATCGGGCGAGCTCAGCCTGAAGAGTGAAAATCTGAAGAGGGTGATGGAGAAGCCTTTTCTGGAGATGAATATCGAGGATGCTCAATCTTTGAACCTCCAAGAAGGAGAAATGATGGAACTCTCATCCTCCGCTGGGAAAACATCGAAGATGAAGGTCCGTCTCTCCTCAATGCCTGCGCGGGGGATCATGATTGCCCCCTTCCCATGTTCCCTTGTTGAGGACGGATGGGCATGGGTAAAATTGGAGAGGAAAAAAATTAACCATCTGATGAAAGGAGGAAGGTGAATGAATATTATCGTCTGTATCAAAAGGGTTCCGGACACAGCGGATGCGGATATCTTCATCGACAAGTCGGGAAAAGATATCGAGAAAAGCGGGCTGGCGTTCGACCTGAACGAATGGGATAGTTACGCCATTGAGGAGGCCATCCAGCTGAAGGAGAAGCTGGGTGGAACCGTGACCGTCCTTTCTGCGGGAGGCGAGGATTCAAATGAATCCCTGAGAAAGTGCCTCGCCATGGGCGCGGATGATGCGTTCCGGTTAAGTGATCCGGCTTTTGCTGGTGGGGACGGCCTGGCCACCGCCAGGGTCCTTGCAGAAGCGATTCGTACAAGACCTTTTGATCTTATTTTAGCCGGCACTCAGGCCGAAGACGATGGGTATGGTCAGGTGGGCGTGGTGATGGCAGAGATGCTCGGCGTCCCCCATGTCTCCATTGTCAACCGCATTGAGGTCCAGGAGAAAAAGATCAAGGCCCATCGCGAATTAGAGGGCGGCCTCGAGGAAGTCGTTGAGGTCGATCTCCCCGCGCTTCTTACGATTCAGACAGGAATCAATGAACCGCGATATGTCTCCATTATGGGCATCCGGAAAGTAGCCAAGAAGGAGATCAAGGCCTTTGGAGCCTCAGACCTCAATCTGAAACCTGAAGAGGTGGGGCTTTCCGGTTCGGATATCCAGCTCGAAAAGGTTTTTCTTCCTTTGGTCGGCGAAGGAGCAGAGATGCTTGAGGGAAAACCGGAGGAGATCGCGCTGAAGGTCTTCGACATTCTGAGAGATAAAGGAGGGGTGGCCTGATGAAAGAGATTATTGTTGTCGCAGAACATCGACAGGGAGAATTGAGAGATGTGACCTGGGAGATGCTCTCCAAGGGGCGGGAACTTTCAGAGGGTCTTGGCGGAGAATTATCGGTCGCCCTCATGGGAAAGGACGTGAAGAACCTTGCGGAAGCCCTTAAACCCAAAGCCAACAGAGTGCTCCTCATTGAAGACAACCGGCTTGAATTTTATAACTCGGAGACTTATGAGAAGGTCCTCACCCAGCTCATCACCGAGAGAAAACCCATGCTCACGATGATCGGCCACACGGCCACAGGCATGGACTTTGCGCCGAGCCTGGCCGCTCATCTGAAGATCCCTCTGGCTACGGACTTAATCGGCATTGATGCGAAGGATGAAACCTTCGCCCTCACCCGCCAGATTTATGGCGGAAAGATCAATGCTTCTGTCTCCTTTTTGAAAAAAGCGCCCCAGTATATGGCCACGCTTCGCGCAGGGGCTTTTCCTGTGGCGGAGAAAGGACCTCTCCCGGGAGAGATCGTCTCGATTCCCTCTCCGTTGACGGACGAAGCTCTGGCCAGACGTTTTCTCGAATATGTGGAGGCCGCCGCAGGTGAGGTCGATATCACCCAGGCCGATATTCTCATCGCCATCGGAAGAGGAATCAAGGATGCGGAAAACATTCCCATGGTGAAGGAACTGGCTGACTCCCTGGGAGGAGTGCTTGCCTGCTCACGGCCTGTGGTCGATAAGAAATGGCTTCCCAAAAGCTCTCAGGTCGGAACCTCCGGGAAGACCGTCAAGCCGAAAATCTATGTCGCCATCGGCATCAGCGGCGCCTTTCAGCATGTCGCAGGGATGAAGGGGGCAGGAACGATCATCGCCGTTAACAAGGACCCCAAGGCCCCGATCTTCGGCGTTGCCCAGTATGGCATCGTGGCAGACCTGTTCAAGATTATTCCGGTGATCAAGGACAAGGTTAAGGAACTGAAAAAAAGTTAGGAGTTCGGAGTTGGGAGTTCGGAGACAAAACCAAACTGTTACCCCAATTGAGTCAAAAATTTTGACAAAATCCCCTCTAACTCCCCTCGGTTGCGAGTCGAAGCGACTTTGCCAAAGGGGAGAACTCATTATTATCCCCCTTTGGAAAACTGATCGTGTCCCATAAGTTGGGGGGCTGGACACAAGGGGAGAACTGTGTTATAGATAGGCCGTGCGGATATGCGGCCAGGAGTTTAGCGACGAAATTTGTGACCGAATCCGGGCTACCATTGAATC
>Ga0208244_100508_pt1 | contig 36694 bp, 44 predicted proteins | sample SubbioCR12Aug_5A_FD_184828 | JGI IMG/M metagenome (GOLD analysis project Ga0208244, IMG submission 184828) | Serpentinite rock and fluid subsurface biosphere microbial communities from McLaughlin Reserve, California, USA - CR12Aug_5A (SPAdes) | ecosystem: Environmental > Terrestrial > Deep...
CCCCCCCAGCCACCAACCCCCCACCCCTACCCTGTCGGACAAGGCAACCCCCTACCCTGTCGGACAGGGCACACAAAATCCAATTAAACCCAATATTAAATCCAATATTTGCGCTGACGCGCAAAACGCGCCTGAACCGAAAAAGCCAAAACCCGTCCCACCGCCAGCGTGGGGAGCCGATTGGCAAATGACCGCCGGCGGGCCTGTCGTTCTTCCGGGAGCGGAAGAGCAGACTGAGATTAACCTGCTCAATGCCCTGAACATGTTCCACGAACACGAAAAAACATTCGTGCGGGCCTTTTACGAGCAGACCGGGATTTTGCCGATACAGGCCGACTTGGCATACTGGCGCAAAACATTCTCGTACCTGCGCGCAAAAGGGGTAACGCCCGACGACCTGGTCGAGGCGGCCCGCCAGGCGGCCAAAGACGACATGACAATTGCCAGCCCCAAGAGCCTGGAAAAATACGCGGTTGATATCCACTTCAAAACCCGCCGGATTTCGTCGAGCAGTTACCTGCACGACTTACTGCAGGCCGGTTACAGCATCGATGGAGCAGCCCAATGACTGATTTCCTACCCCCACCCAACCCTGCCGCGTCCGGCATGCCGCACCATCGCGAGTTCGAGGAGGCTGTGATTGGTTCGGTGCTCATCAGCCCTAACGTGTACGAGGAGCTGGCGTACTTTTTGGACGGCGCGGATTTCTACCTTCACCGCCTGCGCTTTATCTGGCAGGCGTTTGGCTCGCTCAAAGCCCGCCATGAACCGATTGACTTTTTGACCGTTTCCGCAGAACTCGAACGCATGGGGAAACTGGAGGAAGTTGGCGGCCCGGCCTACCTGACCGGCCTGTTGAACCAGGTGCCAACCACCCTGCACGCTGAGCAGTACGGGCGCGTAATTATCCAGGACTCCACCCGCCGCAAAATGCTCGTCGCGGCCAATGAAATCGCACGGGCGGCATACGATGACAGCCTGACGCTCGAGGAAGCCCTGACCGTAGCAGATAAATCCCTGCTCGCCGCCCAGGGCAACCCGCTGGACAAGAAAGGCACACGGTCAATCAAACTTGGCCTGAGCGAACTGTACGACACGCTGGAAGAACGCAGCAAAAACCCGCGCAAGGTCTGGGGCATGGAGACCGGGTTCCCGGATTGGGACAACCTGACCGGCGGCCTGCACCCCGGCGAAATGACCATCATCAGCGCGCCGCCCGGTTCGGGCAAGACCATTCTCATCAGCCAGGTGGCAAAGTACGTCAGCCGTGCCCACGGCGTGGCCATCTACGAGCTCGAAATGAGCGAGCAGGCCCTGCTCACGCGCATGGTCTCAGCGGAATGTGGAATCACCGCGTCTGACCTGAAGCGCGGATTTATCAAGGACGACCAGTGGCCACTGCTCACCAACGCCATCGAGCGGTTGGAGACAACGTCGAAACTGTTCATCAACGACACGCCCGGCCTGACAACCGCACAACTGCGCGCCGACCTGGCCCGCCTGGTGCGCCAGCATGACATCAAACTGCTGGTGGTCGATTACCTGAACCTGCTGGGCGACAAGGAAGCCCGGGAAGACCACGACAACGCCGCCATCAAAGCCCGCCGGCTGCGCCAGATCGGCAAGGAATTCGGCGTGTCGGTCATCACCATTCAGTCGATGACCAAGGAGGGGATGGATTCGAAGACCCCGACCCTGAATGCAATGGCTGGCCGCGCGAACATCCAGTTTGATGCAGACAACGTCTTTTTCTTCCAGCAACGCCCAGACAAGCCGAAAATCATGGACATGATACCGGCCAAGCAGCGCGAAAGCGGCGGCTCAAAAGGGGTGTTCAGCCTGCTTTGGGACGCGCAACTGCCGAAATTCAACAGCCTGGCAAGGAGCGAAGCCCAATGAACTACACACTGGCGAAATCCATTGCCGACTACCTGGTCGGCGAGCTGCGCGAACACTGCCTGCCCGGTTTCTGCCAGGTGGCGGGCGGGCTGCGGCGCGAAAAGGCCGACGTGCACGACATCGAGATTGTGTGCATTCCGGCCCCTGGCATGCCGCGACCGGAATTCGGGCAAAAGCGCATCTTTACCAGCTACCTCGACCTGGCGCTTTACCGCCTGGAGTGTGCCGGTCGGCTGGGCCGGCGGGAGAAAGACGGTCCCAGGCAGAAACAAATCGCCATCAACCTGGATTCCTTCGGCGTCCGGACGGCTGACCGCTTCTTCCTCGACCTGTTCATCGTCAGGCCTGAGACCTGGGGAATTCAGTTCACCTTGCGCACCGGCCCGGACGTTTTCAGCCGCAAATGCGTCACCCCACGCCGGAACAAAGGCTTCCTGCCAGACGACTGCGAGTACATCCGGGGAGAAACCCGCATCGAGCGCTCAGGGGAAACCGTTCCCCTGCCTGACGAGGAAAATTTTCTTGACCTGCTCGGTCTTGGCTGGATAGAGCCGCGCGACCGGGCGGCATACGTGGAGGCTCACTCATGAAAACTGGAATGCACCTGCCGCTCCTGGGGCTTTTTTGCATCCTGGCAATTGCCATACTTGGCAGCGCCTGGAGATACACCCGCACCGAAATCGCAATTGCCAGCCTGGCCGCCGAATCGGTAGGGGCAAGCCTGCCAAGCGGCTGGATGGCGATGGGCGAGGTTGGCACGTTTTGGATTGTCAAGGCAATTCTTGGCTCCCTGCTGGCAGGAGCCGGCACAGCCATTGGCCTGAAGTTCTGGAATGCCTGGAAAAAGAAAAACCGCCAAGGCACATGGGCCCCCGGCCCCAACGCGCAATACCAACGACAACCACCAGCCCCCAAGGGCGTGAGCGAGAACGAGCTTTACCGGATGATGCTGTACCAGCAAATGACACAAAATGGCGCGCGGCCTGCAAAACGACCTGCGCAGAACGGGATGGTGAACGATGAGGATGAACCGGAGATTGTTTTTTAGCCTGCCCCTGGCGGGACTGTTCCTGCTGATGATTCTTTCCGGGTGTGGCGAATCGGCTTTTAGCCCGCCGACGGCCACCCCATTGCCGACAGATATCGGTATTTCCGGCGCAGTTGTTCAACTTCTGGAGCAGGAAGCCTACATCCGCCTGACACAGCAATCGATTGACAACCAGCGAATCCAGATGGGCGCGATTATGACGGCGACCCAGATGGTCATCGACGCCACAGCAACACAGCAAGCCCGCAGCGACAACGCCACCGCAACCGAGCGCTCAGCGCAAATTACAGCCCAGGTCTGGCAGGTTACGGTGGATGCAGCCAAAGCCAATGACGCTGCGACACAGCAGGCCCAGGCCACCGGCACCGCTGTCTATCACCAGGGCGTGACCGCGACAGTCGCCGCCGGCGCAACTGCGACCACCGAATACAAGACCCAGATGGCCCCCATCTGGAAGGCCGACGAACAGGCCGCCGAGGCGCGCGCCACGAAAGCCGGAATTGAACTGCGCCAGGCGCAGGCCACGGAAATGGTCGATGCCTGGTGGTTGTACATCCTGGTTTTTGTCCTGGCGATTGCCTTCCTGTACTTCCTGTGGAAAAAGTCTCAGGTCGGCGTGATCCTCGACGAACGCGGCCGGCTGCGCCTGGTGATGGTCGGCCAGACGGCTCTCAACCCCGACCTGATGTTTCGCCCGGTGATGGATTTCCGGGACGAGCAGATAAAGGCGCCGCGGCTGGATGTGCCGGATGATACCCAGCGGCAGATTACGCACGAAGCCAAGATTGTCGATGCCATCGCCATGCTTCCGCCGGGTGGCTACAACCGCCAGGGCGTTGGCCTGCTGGGAGGCATGGTCAACCAAAACCAACCCGGGGCAGTCAACATCCAGGTTGTGCAACCGGGGCAAATGGATGGTATCCGGCGCGAACTTGACGCAAAACTATCCGAGGAGGACGAATGAACAGGGATTACTACACCGAGGCCGTCGTGGCAGCCGAAACCCTGGTCGCCGTAATGACACAAGACCTGCGGCTGCAGGCTCCCACGCAATACTACCTGGACCCGACAGGCGAGCGGGTCTGGTTGATCGCCGTTCTCGACCCGCGCGCCCTGGGCGGTCAAATCACCGCTTATATCCGACCGCAAACCCTGCACCAGCTCTCGACCGCATTGGGAGGCCGGCCGGTCATCCTGAGCAACCACACCGGCCTGCGTTATGGCATCCTGATGAGCGAAAAGCCCAAACTGCCGTTTCCCGTGAACTACCCGGAAGACATTCCCCTGGGGACGGTCCCGCTGGGGCGCACGCTCACCGGCTCACTGCACCCCCAGGCATCGAAGCTGATGAATGTACTGGTCGGCGGCGAACAGGGCAGCGGCAAGAGCACGCTCCTGCACCTGTTCGCCTACGCGGCCTACCAGAACGGCTGGCAAACCTACGCAGCCGACCCGCGCTCGATGACCTTCGATGAAACCTGGAACGGCATCCTGCGCGCCCCGGTGGCGGACAAAGTCGAGGGCGTCTTCAATATCCTGGATATCCTCGACCGCGAGATGGAGCGCCGGGCATCCCTGTTTCGCTCAGCGCGAGGAGAAGGCGCACTTCCCGCCGGCAGCATCGACGCCTACAACGCGATAGCCGGGCAGGAAGAGAAACTACCGCGCGTTTTCTTCCTTGTGGACGAGGCCAACACCTTTCTTGCGAATGACAGGCTGCAAAAGCGGGTCGAGGACTTGAGCAGACAACCGCGCAAGTTCGGGATTCACTTCGTGCTGGCCGGGCACAACTGGCGGGATGCGGATGTATCTCGCGGCTTGTCGGCCAATTTTCATACACGCATTAGCCTGCGCGTCGCCGACGACACCAGCGGGCGGGTTGTACTCAACAATCCGCGCTGGGGCAAGGCGATGATGAAGGTTACACAACCCGGACGCGCAGTGGTCTTCCTGGATGGCCGCTTTACCCGCACACAGTTCTACCGTTTGGATGATGAGCGGATTATCCAGATGCTCCTATCCGGTTCGGGACCCGCGCCGGCACTGAGCGATAAGGAGCGAGAGCTGGCCGGGCGTGCCATTCGGGAAACTGACGGGAAAATCAGCCGGGAGGTGCTCACAGGCTGGGGATATGGGCGATCAGAAGCCGACCGCATCATGGAGCGATGGACGGCCCGAGAGTGGGCCGAGAAGGATCCGCAGCGAGCAAACGCAACCTACATCACACAGATTCTGCGGGATTTGCTGCGCAACCCCGCAGCCCCCGCAACCCACCGCAGCCCCCCCGCAGCCCCCGCAACCGGGCCGACAACCCTGACAACCGGCACTACAACCCCCGAGGCGACCTGACATGGCACACGGACGCACACACAACAAAGCCAATGCCGTGTTGACCATCGCAGTCGGCGCGGCGGGCCTGGTCACAGGCTTACCCGCCGACCAGTCCCTGGCTCTCGCCCTGGGCGTGGCCACGGGCTTCCTGGTCAACCCAGACCTGGATGTGGAAGGCGGGAGTATCGCCTTCGACAATGCCCGGCGGACTGCTGGCGGACTGTTTGCCTTCGCCTGGCGACTGCTCTGGCTGCCCTATGCCCGCTTCATCCCGCATCGCTCTTTTTGGAGCCATGCGCCCATCCTCGGCACGGCTGGCCGGGTCATCTACCTCGGCTTGTTGGCCTGGCCAGCTTGGCCTTTTATTCCCTGGGGCGTCATCCTGCCCTGGCTGATGCCGGCCCTGCTCGGGCTGGCGCTCTCCGACCTGGTTCATTGGATATTGGATATGAAAACTTTCAAAATATTTCAATTGTGGTGGCGCGGCGTGTTTTGGTTCGCCGTCCTGCCAATGCTGCTGGGCCTGCTGGCCTGGTGGCTGCTGATAGGGAGATAGAACATGCCTTATTGCGATATTCACCATAGCGAGAATTGCGAATGCCACGACCGATCCTGCCCTTGCGGATGCGGACGTGACGAAGGTAAGCCGCCGACAGGCCCGTGTGTTTATGATGCCCCAGCAGACATCCAAGAAATCACTATAACGTATCACGGTGTCACCCCTGAACAGGTAGAACGGGTAATTGCAGAGCAAATACTCAAGGCGCATGGGCGCATCTAATGTGGTGGGACAGAGTTTTGGTGGAAGAAAATCAAGTCCCACCAGGCCGTTTTTATTGCCCACCAGGCTCCCACCACTTCCCACCACCCCGTAAAAAATACCCCATTTCTGCCGGGTGGAGGGTGGTGGAAAGGGGGGCGGGGCGACTGTCGTCCACCAAAACAAAGACGAACAGTGGACATTTATCAGACTCTCAGCAGACTTCTGCAAGACTCAAAGGAGCACTTCAATGACGACCTTTATCAACTTCAAAAACTTCTTGTGGCTTGTGTATGCCGGCGTTCTGGTGGTCATCACCCCGCACACGCAATGGATGTTCGCACAGCTCGAACCGCCCGACCTTCCCGGATTGTCCTGGGTGATAGCGGTGGTTGTCGAGGCGGCCATCTTTGGCCTGACCCACAGGTTGGTTCACCACATCGAAGCCCGCCGGCTGACGACCTTCAACTTTGAACGCCAACGCATGAAAGATGGCCGGTTCTCGAGATACTTCACCTGGTGGCCGATCTTCGCATACCGCTACCTGAACATCTATTCGTTCGGCCTGGCCTTGTTCGTGCTGCTTTCGGGCGCAGCGAACCTTACCCATGCTTTCGAGTATGGCCGGCCTCCGAAAATTGTCAACGAATGGGGAATCCCGTTTGCCTTCTATACGTTGGCATTTGGAGCGGTTCTCCCAGTGATGAACCTGGTGTTCGCAGCGGTGCTGGCCCAGATGGACGACGCCGAACAACAGGGCGACCCCGAATTGGACAAGGCGAAAGCCGAAAAGCGTGAAGCCGAAAAGCGCGCCAGGGAACTCGAACGCCAACTGGCCGACACCGAACGCCGGCTTGATGAAAGCGAAAAACGCTATCATGCCGTCGGCGATGTTGTCGTCTACCTGTTCGGCACGGAGCGCGCACTGGGCGAACGCATTCGCTATGTGCGCCGGACGTTCCCGCAGCTGTCCCAGAACGGCATCAGCCAGATTTTGGGCTGTTCGGTCTCGACTGTGAATGAAGCGCTTAAGCACTACGAAGTGGAAGCAATTGATGTGTAAAGAGGAGAAACTGCCATGAGCATAAACCCACGAGGTACGATAGTAAGAACCAATGCGCCGCAAAAAGGCCATGCACGGCTTGGCGAGCCGCAATTCCAGATTATTGCCTGGTGCCCCGATGAAAAGGCTGAAATGCCGCCAGAACAGGTGCATTTCATCATGCACTGGCCGGCACACCTGGCCGACCTGCCTCCCCTGGGCATTCGTTTCAAGTCGCCCGATACCCTGGGGTTTTTCATCGAGGAACTGACAAAATACCGCAGGGTCGTCTGGCCCGATTGCGAGAAAGCGGAAGGTGAAACGTGAGCAATAAGCCGCGCTTTGCAGAAGACGCAAACTACTTCGATACCACAGTCCATCCGGCCAAGTCCCTGGGTGAAATCCAGGAGATGCTTGACGATTTCGGGGCTGAGAACGTAATGGTCATTCAAGGACAGGCCGGCGGGAAAGCGGCCTGGATGATACGGTTTATGTGGCTTGGCAAACCGTATCGCTTCTTATTCACTCCACTCGATTGCCGAAACCCGGACAACCAGAAGACCGTCGGCGGAAAGAAGCTGACCAATGCCGAACGCGCCAAATACCAGATGGGCCGCATTGCGGTGCACTTCGTAAAGGCCATCCTAACCGCGGCAGAGGCGCATCCGCACGCACTCTTCGGCTTCATGGAGTTAAGCGTCGGCCATGCAAAGAGTCAGATTCCGCCGACGGCGGGCGAACTCGACATAAGCGGCTTAACGAAGGCGCTGCCCGACAGTAGCCTGGCGCTTCTGGTTCAAGGGGAAGTGGTATGAACCCGCACGCCGCAGTCCTGGCCGTCGGCGCCATCGTGCTACTGCTGTGCGCCGGCTTTGGCGCTGTGATACTACTGGGTAACCTTCCAGGGAAAAAGGGATAAACCCATATGTGGGGGTGCGCCGACTGCGTTGGCGGCGCACCCCCGCAAAAAAACTACCGGAACATACCCCCCTATTTACCATTGTGTGAGATTGAATTGCTGAGCAACAAGGAGACCCCCATATATGCCGGCCTATAACTTCAAGTCCCAATTCGCCAAGGCTATCCGTGACGGCGAAAAGACCACCACCATCCGCCCGCCACGGCGAAGGCCGACGCGCGTCGGCGACATTCTTTACCTTTACACAGGCCTGAGAACCAAAAAAGCCGACCGTATCGGCGCATACCGATGCGTGAAGGTAGAGCCGTGCGTGATCCACCCGGGCAGGATGGACATGCGTATCGGCGGCCTGGCCTGCACAAACCGGGCGATTGCCGAGATTGCCCGCGCCGACGGTTTTGCATCGGCCAAGGCCTTCTTTGAGTTCTTCGCCAGGACATACGGGCAAGATACACTCGAAATGGAGTTAATTGCCTGGGACCCAACACGAATCGAAGATTAAAAACTTCGCCCCTATTTATAGGGATTTAGTAAAAAATCACCCCAAGACGGAGGTATCGCATGCCACAAGCACAGCACGACGAGACATCGGGCCCACAAAAACCACGGTTATCCCCCAGAATGGTTGAAGTTCTGGCACTTGTTGCCACAGGTATGACCCACGACCAAACCGCGGCCAAACTTGGAATCTCATCGTCGGCTGTTCGCAGCTACATTACCAGCGCGCGAGGCCGGCTAAGGGCGCGCTCCCGCTCCGAAGCCATCGCCATTGCCGTTGCCTCGGGGCTGATCAACGTTTCGCCGACGGCATAGGCTGCTATGAACAAAGTGCGAACTGTGATTTGGTTCGCACTTGACGGGTCGAAAGCCAGAGTGCGTACAAAAAAAGGCCCAAAAAGGGAGTGCAAACTGCCTTTGTGCCCGATACGTTCGCACTTTTTATGCGCATTTACCCATCGATTCTCTCCAGTGCGACCACGTGCAAACCGGGGCGGTAGGGGCGTAGCCCCTACCCGTCCAGATTTCAAGCCGGCTGCCGTCCCGCTACGAGCATGCGGGGGCCTGTGAAAATGCCCAGCCGGGGCTGTGAAAAGCCTGTGAAAACTCAAAAAGGGTCTGTGAAAAAGTGAAAAAGGGCTTGTGAAAAAGTGAAAAACCAATTTCGGGTTTGTGAAAACCACAAGAGATAGATTGCCACTGGCTGTTTGCCGGCTGTGAAAACTCGAAAACCGGTGAAAACCCGGGCGGGTACTGATGTTTTCACAGGAAATGCCTCCCTGGGCTTGTTGCCTTTTCCCATCATTGAATTTACTGCCCCTGCGGGGGCTTTTTTTGTTTAAGCCAGCCACTGTCACTTTTGACACTGTCATTTTCGCCACTGGCATTTCTGCCACTGTCATTATTGACAACTACCTGCCGCCTACGTTCTTGGGTACATTCTTTATGAATACTGTCTTCAATTTCACCAAACAGGAGAAAAACATGCAAACACTCAAATCGTTGAACTGGAACTGGTCGGCCATCGTCGCTGCGCTATTTGCCCTTGGCATTGTGACGACCAACGAGCCAGAGATAGCCGCCATCTCTATCGCCGGCATGCTGGTTGTGACCCTGCTGAACTTCCTGGCGCGCAGCTTCGGCGTCCGTGTCGGCGCGGGCTGGCTGTCCATTGGCTTATACGTCGTCTCGACCATCCTGGCTTATTTCCTGAACCCCATTGCGCTGCCGGCTTTCCCCGCCTACCCCGGCGACCCGGTGACATTTGCCCAGGCTATTGCAGAGCTTATCCAGCAAACAGCTCCGCTCGCTGCCACGCTGACTGCCTCGGCCACCCTGGCCTATAACGCGCTCAAGCCGCTGGTCTTCGACAAGTACCTGCCGGCAGTCGAGCCGCCGACAGCCAGCCCGCGCGTAGACGAAACCGTCGGGTAGGCACCGCCATGCCAGAAGTTCCCGTCTCGGTCTGGGACCAAATCCCTGTCATTGTCATTTTTGCTTTGCTGCTGGGCGGGCTCGGCTGGCTGCTTGTAAAAATCTTTTCGAAGACCATCTCCGAAATCAACGCCCATTACGCGCAAATCATTCAAACCACGAATGAGCAGTGGCAAAAATACTTCGATGCCCGTTCCGAGGTCAACCAGGTTGTGAGCAACCAGGTTATCTCGCAACTTGAAGGGCTGACAAAAGCCGTTGAGAAGCTCGCCAAAGACCTGGAAGCCCACGACCAAAGGGACCGGCAGGAAGAGCATTACCGGAGAAGTTCAAGAAGGAAACCTTCATGACACTCAAGCTGACCGTACTTGCCCCAGTCGTCAATATTCGCCGAGGCATCGGCAACGCCGCCGGCGGCATCCTGCGCCAGGCGCGCATCGGCGAGCAGTTTGATGCCGTCCAGGTTATCGATACCCCGAAGTCGGTAGAGCAGTGGGCCAAGGTCATCCTACCCGACCAACTGAACGCCGACGCCTACGTTTGCATCAAACTGCCCAACGGGTCGGCACTCTGCCAGGTGTCGGCTGTCCCGACGCAGGTCGGCGACGCGAAATACCAGGAAGGTTTCCGGGACGGCGTCGAGCACGTGCTGCGCTGGGTCTCGGCGGAAAGGGCCAAACTTGGATAGCGACCAGGTCGAGCGGTATGTCGGCAAGAAAGGGAAATCAGAGTCCCCGCGCGCCCGGCGGGCCTTCGAAGACTACCTGCGCATGGCCCCGGGGCGCACGCAGGCGCGCAGCCTGCGCAACCTGCTTGCAGCTTACCAGCAAGACCCGCTCGCGCCGACCAAGTCCTGGACAACGCTGACCAACTGGTCGGCAGAGTACGAATGGGTGCAGCGCGCCGCACAGTTCGACCGCGCTCAGTCCGCCCGTCTGGCCGCAGAGTACGAAGAACAGCGGCGGACCATCATGGAAAGCGGTCTGGCCCTGGTGCACGAGCGGGTCGGCAAGCTCGTGGAAATCTTCGACCGGCTCTACAAGGATTTCGAGGAAGACAAAAACGTCTGGGTGAAAGAAGCCAAGGGAATCGGCAGCGGATATAACTTCAAAGAAGTGGAAGTCGTGCGCTTCAATGCCGGCCTTATTGGCGAGCTGCGCGCCACGCTTGATGACATCGCCGCAGAAGTCGGCGGGCGTCCACGCAAGACCGAACTGACCGGCAAGGGCGGCGGCCCGATTCGCGCCTCGGCAGTCCCGTTCGACACGAGCAAGCTGAGCAACGACGAATTGGCGATGCTCGAAGAAATTTTGGAGAGTGCCAGTGGCGACGATGAACCTGCCGAGCCTGGCAGAAGTGCAGGCTGAACGTGCAAATCGAAATTTCTATTACTACGTTCAGAAAGCCTGGCCCATCGCCGACCCTGGCAATCCGTTTATCGACAACTGGCATGTCGGCTTGGTTTGTGAGTACCTGCAAGCGCTTTACGAACTGCAAATCCAGAACCTTATCATCAACATAGGCCCGGGGTATGCCAAAAGCCTGCTCTCGTCCGTGCTTTTCCCGACGTGGGTTTGGGTCAAGAAGCCGTCAGAGTCGTTCCTGTGCGGTTCTTATGACGAAGACCTGGCCATGCGCGACGCGGTGCGATCGCGCCGGCTGATTAAGTCGGCCTGGTACCAGGAACGCTTCGGCGACCTGTACCAGCTTTCTGGAGACCAGAACGTCAAAAGCCGCTACGAGAACACCGAAAACGGCCAGCGCATCTCCGTCGGCGTCAACGGCGCAATCATTGGCCACCGCGCGAACTTCCTTGTCTGGGACGATCCGCTGCACCCGAAGTATGCCGACAGCGACGATGTGCGCTCGAGGGCAAACGAAACCATCGACGCCATGATGGGCACACGCGGGGCCAACCCGGCCAACATCCGCCGGCTCATCATTATGCAGAGACTGCACGAAGACGACCCGGTCGGGCACGTACTCAAGAAGGCCAAGGAAGACCCGGACGCGCCGCAGTACGAGCACCTGGTGCTGCCCGTGCGCTACGAGCCGAATCGCTTTTTCTCATCGATTGGCCTGAAGGACCCGCGCACAGAACCCGGCGAACTGCTTTTCCCGCAGTTGTTCGACGAGAAAGCGGTTCGCCAGCAGGCCAGCCTGCTCGGTGAGCGCGGCACGGCAGCCCAGCAGCAGCAAAGGCCGGCGCCCAAAGGCGGTTACATCTACCTCCGCAAGTGGTGGATCGGAGAGAACCGCTATGACCCCGCCGACCGGAGCTACTACAACAAGTCGATTGGCCGGTGGCTCTCCTGGGATACGGCGCTCAAAGACGACGAGCAGAACGACCATTCATCGCTCACGGTTTGGGACCTGCTTCCGGATTACCGCATTCTGCTGCGCTTCGCCTGGTGGCGCAAGTTGCAGTTTCCGCAATTGGCCAAGTCCATCCAGGACGAGGCCGCCCGCTGGAATTACGACGAGAAACTGCGCGGAATCATTATCGAGGACAAGGCCAGCGGCATCAGCGCCTTGCAGACGCTGCGCCAGGGCAATTCCGAATGGCTGGCCGGCCTGCTCGTCCCGTATGACCCGGGACGGTTCAGCAAGGAAGCCAGAAGCCGGCAGGCGTCTCTCTGGTGCGAACGCGGGTGCGTGCTCCTGCCAGAACCCGCCGACGAAGTGCCCTGGCTCCTGGACTATGAAGAACTCTTATTCGATTTCCCGACCAAGGTCATCAAAGACCCGGTCGACAGCACATCGCAGGCAATCCTGCATCTTGAAAACCTGCTTGCAGAAGGCTGGCGGGCAAGGACTGGAAAAAGCAAATGAGCGAAGAAGAGCAAATCAAGATCGGCGCAACCAAATACAGGATTGTTACCGAGAAGAACCTGGTCGGCGACGACGGCCTGAAAAGGCTGGATGGCCACATTCGGTATTCGTCGTCTGAAATCAAGCTGGATGCCGACCTTGGCCCGCAGGCGCGCCGACAGGTGATCTGGCATGAAGTCCTGCACGGCATTATGACCCACGCCGGCATCGAAACGCACGACGAGCATCTTATCGAAGCCATTTCCTACGGCCTGATGAATGTCCTGCAAGACAACCCCTGGCTGGCCCAGCCTGTCGAGGAGCAATGAGTATTTTTAGCGGAACCACCCCACAACTCTACCTGATGCGCGCACAACTGATTGCACAGCTACGCGAACAGGAGGCCTCGCCGGCCGACTGGTATCGGATGCTGGAAGCGTACTACTTTGCCAACGGCCTGTATGAGCAGTTGCAGACCTGGCTGTATGAAAACGCCATCTGGACGCCCGGCATGAAGCCCTTGCGCAACCCTGCCAGCCGGGTGGTTGAGTTTCACGTCACCCACCTGTGGCCCGGGCCGCTCGACAAGGCCCTGCCCATCGTTGCCAACAACAAGCGAATCGTCGAACCAATACAGCAGGTGTGGGCGTGGTCAAACTGGGGGCGCAAGAAGCAATTGGCCACTCGTTGGTATGCAACCTTTGGGGACTGGTTTTGCAAGGTGGCCACCCGCTCCAAGGTGCTCTCGCTGACCGCCGACGGGGAAGAAAAACGAAAAGTCGAGCGGGTTTTCCTGCAAAACATCAAGCCGGAAGTGGTGACCGATTTCGATATCGACGAGCGCGGGTTTGTCATCTTCATCCGCCTGGACATCCCCAAGGAAGACAACGAAATGCACACAGAAGTGTGGAGCAAGGCCGGCTATTGGCTTTACATCCACGAAAAGAGCGCGGGGGAAGACCTGGACAAACTGGGAGAGCCGGTCGAGTACCGCCCGCTGTCGGCATTCGGGATTGATTTTGTTCCCTTTGTGCATGCCCAGTTTATGGACGTCGGCGAGAAACGCGGCGTCGGCTCTTATGTATTGGCCCTGGACAAAATCGACGAAGCCAATCGCATGGCAACGCGCCTGCACCAGCTGATTTTCCGCTTTGGCAAGCCGACGAAGGCGCTGCTGGCCAACGGGAACGACCCAACGGGCCGGCCATTGCCGCCGGTGAAACTGTCTAACCAGTCGGACGATGGGAAGACCGAAGAGCATGACGACGATGTCATCTCCATGCCAGGCACATCGAAGGTGGAATACCTGATTGCGAACATCAACTACGACGCGCATCTGAAAGCCATCGAAGCTCAGTTACGGGAACTGGAAGAAGACCTGCCCGAATTGAGTTACTACCGCCTGAAGGATTTCGGAGCCAACATCTCAGGGCGGGCAGTGAGAACGCTGCTTTCCCATGCCATCGACCGCGCCCTCGAGGCGCGTGGAAACATTGAAGACGCGCTGGCACGGGCCAACATGATGGCCCTAACGATTGGCGCAAAGGCCGGCTTGTTTAAAGACATCGGCACTTATGAAAACGGGGATTTCGAGCACACCTTTGCAGAGCGCGATGTGATTTCGCCCAGCGCCTTCGAGGATGCCGAAACCATCAAGACCGAAGTTGGCGCGAATATTCCGCTCGTGACGTCGGTCCGCCGGCGCGGATGGTCTGAGGCCGAGATAGCACAAATGGCGAAGGATAAACAGGCGCAGCAAGACCAGGAGCAGGTGAGCCTGGCACAGGCCCTGCTCGAAGCCGAGCGCCGGCGCGACCAGAACCAGACGGCAGGAGATCCCGATGCCTGACCCTTATGTCGTCCGGGTGATGCGCCAGTTCAAGGCCGACCTGTTCCTGCGTGAGCGCGAGCAGGTGACTGAGATGACCCGTCGCTGGCTATCGATGGAAAACGCCCTTCAGGACGCTTTCGCAGGCCTGGCGCTCGAAATCGACCAGTACCGCTTCGAGGAAGCCGACGACGTTATACCAGCCTGGAAGATAAAGCAGATGGCTCGCTACCGTTCCCTGCTCGACCAGGTGCGCGTGGAAATCGAACGCTACAACGGATATGCAAACGGAACCATCCAGGCCAGGCAGTTGGAGTTTGCCAACCTTGGCATTCAACACGGTGCGGAGGCCATCCAGGTCTATTACGCCACTTTTGGCCGGGTCGCCGGTGCGTTCAATGTGCTGCCCGTAAGCGCGGTGGAGTACATGGTCGGCCTGGCCGGCGACGGCAGCCCACTTCACAAGCTGCTCTCTGCGTCTTTTGGTGATTCTGTGGATGGAATCACCAACGAACTGCTCAAGGCCGTGACGATGGGCCTGAACCCGCGCGAAACCGCCCGCGCAATGGCCAAAGGCTTCGGCGTCGGCCTCGACCGCGCTCTCAACATCGCCCGCACGGAGCAGTTGCGCACGTACCGGGAGAGCAACCGGGAAACATATCGCTATAGCGGGCTGGTCGGCGGATACAAACGGCTGTCGGCCAGGGATGGCAGGGTGTGCGCGGCCTGCCTGTTCGCCGACGACGGCAAGGTGCTCGACCTGGGTATTTCCTTCGAGGAGCATCCGCAGGGCCGCTGCACGCTGGTGCCGGTGGTGAAGGGGCTTCCGGTTGTCCAGTGGGAAAGCGGAATCACCTGGTTCATGGCCCAGGGCGCGGGCGTGCAGTCCAATATCCTGGGGCCAGGCAAATACGAAGCCTGGAAGGATGACCGTTTTGACCTGGCCGACGTGGTGAAGCGGCGCGAGAACGAAACCTGGGGCGCTTCGCTCGTCCCGGCAAGTCTCGCAGAGCTGGTCGGCAACAATTAGGAGATTCCAGCCGACAGGCTGTTACTCAATTCAATCAAACGTCCACCGGACGGCATAAACGAGGAGAAAGAAACCATGAAACACAGAACCTGGATGTTGAAGTACGCGCCCGGCCTTCGCTTCGAAGCGGACAAGGGCAAAGGCGGCGGCAAGCCGGCTGGAGACGGGAACGAACCCGGTGAAGGCGATCAGGAAGAAGAAACCCCTGACGCCGATAAAAAGAAGGAAAAGCCAGCCGACGAAAAGAAGTTCTCGCAGGCAGAACTTGACGCCATCGTGCAGGACCGTCTCGCCCGCGAGAAGAAAAAGCAGGATGACGCCGCCGACAAAGCCCGCAAGGAAGCCGAGGAAACCGCCCTGCTCGAAAACCAGAAGTTCCAGGAACTGGCTGAAGAGCGCGCGAAAACCATTGCCGAACTGGAGCCTTTCAAGGAACAACTCGACGGCGCCAACGAGACCATCGAGCGCTACAAAGGCGCGCTGGACAAGTATCTCGAAGCCGAGAAGAAGGACCTGCCCAAGCACGTTCTCGCGCTCCTGGAAAAACTCGACCCGGTCGAGCAGATGGATTACATCGCGGCCAACCGGGAGGAGCTCGGCAAAGGGCCGGAAGGCATTCCCCCAAGTCCGAATCCGAAAGAGAAAAAACTCTCGGACGAGGAACGCGAGCGAGCTCGTAAGGAGCAAGGCTCACTTTACTCACGATATTAGTTGCTAAAGGAGCAACCCCATGACCGATATTACCCTTGTTACCGCCAATAAGGTGGATGTGGTGGAAAGCATCATCCAGATGACGCTGCCCGCTGCCGAAGCCCTGGCCCCCGGGGATGCTGTCCGCCTGGACACTTCCACCGGCAAATTCACCAAGGCCAACGGCACCACCGCTGCCGAGGCCCGCATTTACGGCATTGCCGTCGGCCAGCACGCTGTGCCTGCCGGCATGCCCGTGACAGCCATCCGCAAAGGTGTGCTGACCGGCCACGATTTGTCAGGCCTGGCCTATGATAAAGCCGTCCTGCTCTCCGACACCGACGGGGCGCTGGCCGACACGGCCGGCACTGTCTCTGTCACGGTTGGCCGGGTTATCCCCGGCACTTCTTCGCCGCTTGGCTCGGCCTACGACAAGCTGCTGTTCGTTGACCTGTAGGAAGGTGTGACATGACTTTACTTTACGGTTTTCAAGCCCTGAAAGACCTGGTGAACCGCCGCGTGACCGAAGTTGGCGTCGAGGTTGTTGCAAAGGCCATCGATGCAACGGTTGCCGAGCACAACCGCCAGATGGACGCGCTTAACCGCATCCTGGTCGAAAAGACCACCGAATTCAAGACCGTTTTCAAGAGCGCGACGCACGCACGCCTGCAGCCGCTCGACGAGAATGGCCGCGCCCGGCCCATCAAGCCGTCCGGCAAGTACGACCTGGCATACCCCATCCTGTCTGCCGGTACGGCCTGGGGCAATACGCGCATTTCGCGCGAGAAAATGACCGTCCAGGATGCCAATGATGTGACGGCCATGCTCATCAGTGCCGACATCCGCTGGATGCGCGACCACCTGCTGGGCACCATCTTCGACAACGTCGGCTGGAATTTCCCGGACGACGAGCACGGCACGCTGGCCGTGAAAGGCCCGGCCAACGGCGATGCCACTATCTACACCATCCTGAGCGGAGCCGACCAGGGCGCGACCGACAACCACTTCAAGGCCCAGGCTTCGGCCATCGACAACTCGAACAATCCGTTTGCCGCGGATTACGAAGAGTTGATGGAGCACCCCGAGAACGCCGGCGAAGCGGTTGCTTTCGTCTCGACCAGCATCAAGGCGTCCATCGAAGGGCTGACCAACTTCAAGGAACCGCGCGACATGAACATCCAGACCGGTTCCGGCACGGATGTTCTGGTCGGCACGCTGGGCATCCAGACGCCCGGCAAGCTGGTGGGCTACATCGACAAGGTTTGGATTGTCGAGTGGCAATCTGTGCCGAGCGGCTACTACTTCATGACCGCCACCCAGGCCGACGCTCCTATTCGGCAGCGCGAACATCCTGAAGCGTCTCTGCGCGGCTTCTCGCGCGTGGCTGAGCGCAACGACCACCCGTTCTACGAGAGCCAGTATGAGCGCCACGCCGGCTTTGGCGCGTGGAATCGCGTTGGCCTGGTGGTGCGCCGCATTGGCAACGGCACGTATGCGGTCCCGACCGGCTACACCGTTCCGATGCCCTAATCCGAACTGAACTCCTGGCCTGCCGGATAACTGGCAGGCCAGGGGAAAGGTAGACCATGCACTCACGAATTTATGCAGAACGATTTGACCTGGCGCTCAAGAAGCTGGCCGACGCGGTGGAAAAACTGGCCGAAAGGGGCCTGGTGCAGGCTGAGCCGATGCCGGTCGAGCGCGACCCGCGCATTCTGGAACTTCGCCGGCTGGAATATGCCGCCGATGTGTTGGGCCAATTGGCCGAAAACGATGGCTTGACGGTTGTGGAGACCGAAGTTGAACAGCTTGACGAGCCGACCGGCGAACCTGAAGGCGAACAGCCTGACAAGCCGGCTGGCGAATCCGAAGGCGAAAAGGCCGACGAGCCGACCGGCGAACCCAAAGGCGAAGTGCCTGACGAGCCGACCGGCGAACCCGAAGGCGAAGTGCCCGAATCTGCTCCAGCAGAAGGTGATTCTCCCGCGGTCGATGATATCGCCGCTATGGAAGCCGAAATGGCCGACGAGCCGACCGGCGAAGCCGAAGTGCCCAAATCCAAAAGGGCATCGAAGGCGGCCAAGGCTGGCAAGGAAGGCTGACCGTGCCCATTCCAACCGCGTACACCGAAGAAGCCCTGGGTGAGTATATGCTCACCATCCTGGGCGTCGTCGGCCAGGTGCTCCAGTACACGTCTGCCAGTTTCGACGAAGAAATCGCCGACACCCTGCTGGCTTACGGTGTAGCCAATATTGCGCAGGCAACCGATATCAAGAAGTTGCGCGCCCTGGCCAAGGTGGCCGCCTGGCAGAAAGCAAACGCTGACCTGGTCGCGTTCTACGACTACCAGGCCGACGGCGGCAAGTTCGACCGCTCACAGATGCAGGCGATGGCTGAAAAGGCTCTTGCCCAGGCACAAACCGGCGCGCTTGCCTACGACCCCAACTACCAGGCACAGGTGACGCGCGAGAGACCGGTCAACGACCCCTACCGGTACATTCCGGACGAAGAAAGAACGTTGTAAAGGAGTCCTGATATGTGGGATGAGATTATCGAAACGGTGCGCCAGCACCTCAAACTGCAAGGCAAGGAACTGCCCGACGCGCTGCTGGTCGCCAGCGGCGATGCCTGGGAACGTGACTCGCAACAGGTCAAAGCCCTGGGCGAATTCCTGGCCGCCAACGGCATGGAACTGCCGGCCAACCTGGTCCCGTTTTCCGAACGCGGCAAGGTTGCCGAGTGGCTGCGCCGCAGCGCTGGCCAGGCAAGCCGGCGGGCCAAAGAAAGCGTGAAGGAGTAGTCCATGCCGCTTTTGTCTGCCGCCGAACTGGCCAGCATGCGAGCCGCCCAGGCCGACCACATGAACGATACCTGTGTGATCAGGGTCTATGGCTCGACGACTGACGAAAACAACATGCCGAAGCCGGCCTACACTGCCGGCGCGCCAATGGCATGTGGGTTTCGGGCGCGCACGCCCAGGGAAGTGTTGCAGCGGGCCGAAGTGGCCATGTCGGACGGGGATGTTCGCTTGCCCGTCGGCACGACGCTAGACCGTCGCTCCCGCATCCGCATTACCCACCGGCACGGCCAGGCCCTCAGCCCCGCCCAGGACTATGAGATTGTCGGCGAGCCGCTTCGCGGGCCATCCGGCCTGGTGGTTCTGCTCAAACGCTCCACGGATGGCGCCTGATGGCCGAAGTCAATGAAACCAAGACACTGGTTGATTTCCTTCTGGCTGCCGGTGGAGGGCTGACCAATCGCATCTATGGCGATACGGATGTGCCGCCCAGCGACTACACCCCGGCTGCGGGCCCGTGCATTTGCCTGGTTGTCCGGGGAGGAGATGCTGACGACGAAAGCGATGCAGTCAAGGAATGCTCCTTCCAGTTCAAAGTTTACGGCCCGGACAGGCCGACGGCGCGCGCGGAAGCCCGCAAACTGCACGCTGTTTTACAGAACGCTAAAAGTTCCATCATCAAAAACGCCAGGCGCGAAACCCAGCCGGTGACACTTGAAGAGCCTGAAAACGGCTGGATTTTTGCCCTGGTCTTTTACTCTGTTTTATTCACCAATGTAAGTTAGGAGGCCCAAATGGCTGACCCCGTAGTAGGTAACATTTTCAAGTCCGGCGCGATTGTATGGCTTGCACCCGCCGGCGAGACCCTCCCGGTTGCAGATACCATCGCCGCCGGAGCCGCCTGGGGCGGCAACTGGTCGCGCGTTGGCTTCACAAAAGCCCCGGTGGCCGTGAAGTATGAAGACGAAGAGCACGACGTGGATGTCGAGGAGTTTTTGTCTTCAGTAGACCGCTACAAGATTAGCGAAAAAATCATGGTCGAGACCGTCCTGGCCGAACTGATCGCCGACTACCTGAAGCTGGGCATCGGCGGCACCGTGACGACAGTCGCGGCCACATCCGAACTGGTCGGCAAAGACATCCTCGAGGCAGGCAACGACGCCATCAAGCCCAAGTACGTTGTTGGCTTCGAGGGAACGTATGTGAACGCTGTCGGCCTTACCCTGCCTGTGCGCTTTTTCGTGCATCGCGCGACCGTCAAACTCAACGGCGAATTGACGTTCTCGAAGAAGAACGGCGATTACACCGGCGTTCCGCTGCAGGTGTCCGGGCTGGCCAACACTGCCAGCAATGGCCGGCTGTTCAAGTTCGAGCGTGTAACCGCGCCGAAGATAGCCTAATCAATCCGTCGGCGTGAACCCATCGCGCCGACGGCCCGCAATCATTCCCTGGAGTTATTCATGAACGAAGTCACTGTAACACTCGGTAACAAGGACTACACCATCAAGCAACTGCCCATCCGCGCCAACCGCGAGTGGCGCGCCAGGTTCAATGAGCCGGTCAATAAGCTGCTCTCGGCCTTCCAGGACGTCGGTAAGGTTTCCAACACTGAATTCGAGGGTGGCAGGGACCTGATGCAAAAAATCGGCGGCCTGTTGCTGGCCCGCGCGAGCGATGTGGCCGGCGTTTTGCTTGAGTCTATGGAATTGGTGCTGGACGGGCTTTTTTCTTATTCCCCTGAGCTGCAGGCCGACCGGGAACGCATCGAGACCACGGCCACGGACGATGAAGCCATGAAAGCCTTCGTCGAGGTGCTGAAAATCGCCTACCCTTTTGGGCGCTTGATGAACCTGGCCGGCCAGATTGGCCAAACGGACAAAGAGACTTCGCCGAGCTCGCCCGAGCCGAGTGGCGAGTAGACGAGGATGACCTGGATGAGCTCGAACGCCTGGAAATGCTGGACGCCTATGCTCGGCGAAAGCAGTACGAAGCACGCCTGATATCTCTCGAGCTGATGCGCGGCCTGGCCCAGGTGTTTGGCGGGGCGGCTGGAGGCGCGAGCGATTCTGGTGAGAAATGGGTCGATTCCGACGGATTACTGGCCCGGATGGGAGTTACGCTGTGACAAAGAAAACGATCCGATCATACCGCCCGGCGGTAATAGCGACCATCAAGAACGCCACACAAGATGAGCTGGCGAAGTTTGCATTTCAGATCGAGACCCAGACCAAGGCGAACATCCAGAAGAACAACCAGATCGATACAGGGTTCATGCTGAACTCTGTGTATACCGTTGCCGAGGCCGGCGGGAACACTTACGCCGCGACCAGGCCGACCGCCGATTACACGTCCCGTAAGAGCGGAGCGAAAGCCAAGCGAAAGCGCGCGCCCCAGCGCACTGTACCTGGAAAAGCCAGCGCGATTGTGGCCGTCGGCGCGGAGTACGCGGTCCACCAAGAAACAAAAAAGCCCTTCCTTTATCCTGCTGCGGAGCAAGCACTGGCCGGCCAGGCAGGCGTTGAATTGAAGAACAACATCAAAAAGAAAGTGCGGGAAGAAGAATGAAACTCGCCGATATCTTCCTTGCCCTGGGAGCCGACGACTCTGGCCTTGACGGAGACTTGAAAAAGTCTGAGAACAAGACCTTGCAATGGGTTGGCGGTCTCGCGAAGGTTACGGCTGCAGCTATCGGGGCGGCTGTACTGGCAGCCGGCGCGATAGCTGTCGATGGCCTGCACAAGTACGTTGACTACGACAAGGCCATCAGCGAAGTATTCACCCTGCTGCCTGATCTTTCGAAAGAAGCCACCGACAAGCTCTCAGCAGACGCCCGGGCCTGGTCGGCTGAACTGGGTGTTCTCACGGATAAATCTGTTCCTGCCCTGTATCAGGCCATTTCTGCCGGCGTTCCCCCTGAAAACGTATTTGATTGGCTGACAGTTGCCCAGAAGGCGGCTGTCGGCGGTGTGACAGAGCTGGAGACGTCTGTCGACGGTATTTCGAGCGTTGTCAACGCCTATGGCCAGGAAGTGATGAGCGCGACTGAAGCCAGCGACCTGATGTTTACCGCAGTGAAGCTGGGTAAAACCGATTTCGGGCAGTTGTCGCAGTCCCTGTTCAACGTCATCCCAACCGCCGCATCTCTGAAGGTCAAGTTCGGAGACATCACCGCAGGCCTGGCGGCAATGACCGCCCAGGGTACGCCGACCAGCGTGGCCACCACCCAGCTGCGCCAATTGCTGGTTGAGCTCTCAAAGGATGGCTCGAAGGCCGCTGTCGAATTTGAGCGCATCTCCGGCAAATCCTTCCCCGAATTTATTGCCAGCGGCGGGAACCTGGCCGACGCCCTTCAGGTCATCGAAGACGATGCCAAGTCGAGCAATAAATCCGTAAGCAACTTCTTCTCGAGTGTCGAGGCTGGCAATGCCGCCCTGGCGCTGACAGGTGCAGGCGCAGAAACCTATCGCAAAAACCTGGCTGAGATGGCCGCATCCGCCGGCGCGACCGACAAAGCCTTTGAGACGATGGAAAAGACCTCGTCCAGGGCCATCGAGCGCTTGAAAGCCAAGATGGAGAAAAAGCAACTCGACCTTGGCGAGAAGCTGGAGCCTGGCCTTGCTGCAGGCCTGCGCGCACTGGAAAGTTTTGCCGACAGCCCGGCTGTTTCCAGATTTACAGACAAAATCCTGAACGGCATCGAGGCAATTGGTGCCCGGGCCGGCAACCTGGTCGACATCTTCGCGGAAACCGGAAGCGTGTTTTCTTCCGAGTTCCTGGAAGCCCTGACTGCCGGCATGTCCCAGGAGTCCCAGGACAAAATCTTTGGCTTTGCAAAGAGGCTGGAGGGCGGTTTCGACCTGCTGAAAAACTGGTGGACCGCCAACGGGCCGGGCCTGCAGGAAGCGGCCCAAACCGTGCTGGGTGGGTTGCAGAACCTGCTTGGCGGCCTGGCTGAAAGGTTTGGGCCTTTCATCGAGCAGACCTTTGCCAAGGTGATGAACTGGCTGGTTGAAAACGGGCCGCTTATCCAGGATACTGCCAACGCGATTGCGACTTTTTTCTCGGAAATCGTCATCCCGACCGTCCTTGCGGCCGTCGACATCATCATGCCAATCCTTTCCGGATTGATTGACATACTGCTCGACCTCGGCAAACTCGTGATGCAAGTTATCACCGGGGACTGGCAGGGTGCCTGGCAGACCGCCCAGAATATCCTGCAAACCGCCGGCAGCGCCATCCTGGAGGCCGTGACCCGGCTGCTGAACTTTATCCTGTCCTGGTTCGGGACAAGCCTGGAGAAGATTGGCGCCACCTGGAAATACAACTGGGAAATGTTTCTGCAAATCGTAGCCCTGCTGACCGGACGCATCATCAGCAAGGCGGTTGAAATCGTGAACGGGATTCGCGAAAAGTTCAAGATTGACTGGGGAGCCATCGGGCGTAACATCATCGATGGGATTGCCAAAGGCATCACGAACGGCATTGGCGCTATCAAGGACGCTGCGCGAAATGCCGCCAAAGCCGCCCTGGATGCGGCCAAGGACTGGCTACAGAGCAAGTCGCCCAGCCGCAGGGCTGCGGACGAAGTCGGCGAGCCCATCTCCGACGGCACGGCCCTGGGCGTCGAGCGGCGGGTGCCGCACCTGAAGCGCACACTGCAGGATTCGCTCAAGGATGCCCTGGGAAGCGTCAGTGATATGAGCGTACCCATCGGCTTCGAGGATGTTCCGTCAGTCAAGGGCTTGGCCGGCGGGATGAATGTCACCATCTACCAAAACATGCCGCTGACGCTCTCTGATGAGTACACGCTCGAACGCCTACTCGAGCCGATTTTTATGCGTCTGATGCGAAAAGCGGAGACTGCATGAGTTACGCTCCCCTGGGCTACTACGCCAGGCTCGGAACAAGCCGCTTCCTCGGCAAGGACGCCGACCGGCAAACCCTGCTCTATATCATCGAAATCGATTGGGATATGGACGGGGAATATGACGGCGCCAACGAAAGCCGCTTCCTCGTGCCGGGCACTTTTCTCTCGTCCAGGGGACGGGAAAACTTCCTGCGCGCCGGCGGAGACGGCTTCGAACGCATCGACACGGGTGTCTGCACTCTCACCCTGGACAATAGCACCAGGCGATACGACCCACGCAACACGGAAAGTCCACTTTATCCCCACCTGCTGACTACAGCAGAGCGGGATGCCCGCATACTCATCAAAAACGGGGACGCCGGCGAGATATATGAAATTATGACCGGCCGACTGGTGGACTTTTCGCCGGTGAGCGACGGAAGGGGCCGCAAGACTTTTCGGGTTCGCATCGAAGACCCCATGCGCTACCTGCGAAACCGCGAGACGAATGTCGACGTGCAGGTCAATTTCAAGACGCACGAGGCTATCGGCGCGGTGTTGGACGATATCGGTTGGCCCTGGGGGCGCAACCTGGAAACGGCCATCGACACAATTCCGTACTGGTGGGTGTTTGGTCGCTCGCCCTATATGGAAATCCAGGAATTGACCGAAAGCGAATTGGGGCAGTTCTTCATTGCGGCCAATGGAGATGCCACGTTCTTTTCGCGATTTCATTCGGACAACGAGCCCCTTTCGCTGTCGGCAGGACAGATTTCACCGGAAATCATTGAACGCCAGCCTGCAGAAACCCTGCGAGACAGGGTGGTGGTGAAGATTCACCCGCGCTTTGCCCGCGCAACGAGCACGCTCTGGACGCTGCAGGACGCCCCTGGCTTTTTGCCTGCCGGTCAAACGCGCGAGATTTGGCCGGAATATACCTATAACGACCGTCCCGTGCCGGCCATCAACGTCATCGAACCCGAAGCCGAAACCGACTACACCGCCTATTCGAATTCAAGCGGCTCAGGCGGCACGGATCTGACCGCAACATTGGACGCAAAGCTTTCGAACTTCGGCGAAGGCGGCAAGCTGGTAATCACCAATACAGGCGGGAGCGATTTTTACTACTGGATAAAAATTCGCGGGGATGCCCTGGATGCGCCAGACACAGCGTCGGCAAAAGCCGGCGATGGGGAGCGCCTCTTCGTGCTCGACCTGCCCTGGCAGCAAAAGATTGCCAGCGGCCAGGACAGCGCCAACTACCTGCACTCATTCCTGTCCAGCCCGGAAAAGTATTACCTGACGGTTTCGGTTGAAGGGCTTCCAGAAAAACAATTTTCAAAAGACCTGATGGGTTGGGCCGAGTTGAACATTGTGACCAGAAGCATCAGCAGCATGTTTCGCATTTCAAAGATAGTAAATCGCGCAATCGCGCGCAGCGTGGTGCGAACAACGTTTTGGCTCGAGCCCATCCTGGGACTTGATAACGAGTCCAACCTGACGCAGTTGCCATTCCAATTGCCCGCCCAGTTACCATAGGAGAAGAAAAGATGCCCCCTAATTTTTATGTCGTACCAACCATGAACAACCTGGATTGGGTGACGCCGGCCTGGCTAAATACCTACGTTGGCGGAAACTTTTCTGCCGTGTGGGTCTATACCGCCGCCGGCCAGATTGCGGTCTCGGTTTCGCCGACCGAGCTGGCCGCCCTGAACATGACAGACGGCAGCATTATGGTCGGCAAGGGAGCCGCCCCACCGGTCTGCCTGCCGAAGGGCCTGGCCAGGCAGACGCTGCAGATGAAGGCTGACGCAAGTGAGCCGGAATATGGTTATCCATCGTTGCCGGAGTGCACCGTAAAACGTTCGAGCACTTTTTCGATTGCAACATCCGAAACACTTGTGGATTGGAACGATGAAGAAAGCGACCCCTATGGGTGGCACTCAAATTCTGTGAACCCGCACCAGATTATCCCGAATATCCCTGGGAGATACGAGGCGACGTTGTACATTGAAATAGCGGGGGTTTCGGGCAGTGGGACTGGTTGGTGGACTGCCCGTGTTTATACGCCGGCCGGCGTTATGGGTGGAAGGTTTCTTGTAAATCACGATGCTTTTACACGCATGTTTCCCATTACTACGCCAATGTTCGCTTGCAACGGGTCAACCGACGCAGTCGCGCTAACCCTTCAACACCAGGAGAGCGGCAGCAGGAGTATGACCACCATGAGCAGATTTACCATGAAGCGTGTTGGACCCTAGGAGAAGGCCATGTTCAATTTCACTGATTCCCCAAAGATAGACGGCACGCACTGGCCGCTGGCCGCCTATTTCAACGAGTACGAAGCGGCCTTGCAAAAGCTGGCAATGACTGGGATGCTGGCCGATTTTGCCAATGCGGAAATCCTGACGGCCGACCGAGCGCTTACGGATGACGACCGACCCATCCAACGGTTTACACCTTCCGGGGCTGACCGGGCGGTTACGTTTCCGACGCCAGGGACAGGAAATCACCCGTTCTTTCTTGTGAACGCCGGCGACAGCTACGACTTGCTTTTGCCGTCACCCCACGCCCCGATTGGGCCGGGAGGAAACGCTCTTATTGTTGGCGATGGCACGGCCTGGAATGTGGTGAGCGGGTCGGGAGGGGGAAGCAACAAATGGACGGCTCTTGCCCACATTTGGACTAGGACGGGTAATCATTCGTTTACCGTACCCGGCGACGTCACTGAATTTTATACGCCAGGACTCAAAGTTAGGTACAAGGACGGTGGCGGCTATGAGTATGGTGTCATAGCAAAATCGGACTATTCTGCGCCATACACAACAGTCACATTAATTGCCAATAGCGATTATGCGATGGCGGCAGCGACAATAACAGATTCAGCCATCAGTTCGGATTCGATGCCCGATGGTTTCCCGGTGAGGTTCAACTTTGTTCCCGACTGGTCGCTCTCCAACCTGACTGTTGGTGACGCTACAATTAGTGCTTGGTGGTTGACTATGGGGAGGAATTTTTACCACTATATCGACCTTGTTTGGGGAGCATCTACGTCGGCGTCTGGTTCTGGTGCGTTGCGCTATAAACTGCCCATAATATCAACGGTTTATAGTGCGCAATACGCTCTTGGTATAGCCCGTTTGCGTGATGCCAGCCCTGCGACTAGTTATCAAGGAGCAGTAGTTTACACCCCACTCGGAATTGATGAATGCTTTATTCTGGCACTCAACCTGTCAGGGTCATATCTTGCCCAAGCAAACATTTTGAACACAGTACCGTTTACCTGGGTCGCGGGAGATAGTTTTCAGGTCGGCGGCTGGATGGTATTTTGATCCTGTGCCGAGTGGCTGGCGGTGAGGGCAGAGCGACGCTTGCTTATTAAAGCGGATTCTGTAGCGAACTCGTGGTAAATTACCAAGAGCGCCTACACGGTGCCGCCCGGGGCAACCAGAAAGGCGCAAGGCATTAAAAAATGCCGGCTCTCGGCCTGAGGGGGGCAGGCCAAGAACCGACAAAGGTTATTTTAGCAAAAACTTATTCCTGAACAAGTGCAATTAATCACCTTGGAACGTGTGACGGTTGTCACACCAAAGGAATTACAGACGCCAGTTGTCCACCGGGCTGGCGCGCTTGTGGGCGCGGTCGAGGTCGGTCTGGGCAATGGCCAGGTAACGGCGCACCATTTCCATCGTCGAGTGGCCAAGCAGCATCTGGAGCGAGTAAGGGTCGCCCCCGTTGCGCAGGAACTGGATGGCAAAGGTGTGGCGGAAGCGGTGCGGGTGCACATGGTCCACTTTTGCGCGCTCCCCAATCCCATCGAGCCGGCGGCGCAGGTCGTCACGGGTCAGGCGGAAACGGCCGTCCAGGGTGGCAAAAAGCGGGTCAGTCTTCTCGGCGCCCGGGCGGGTGGCCAGGTAGCGCCAGAGCACCTGCCCTGTGCGGGCCGAGAAGGGCAGCATGCGCTCCTTTGAGCCTTTGCCCATCACCAGGACACGCTGAGCGCGCACATCGACGTGCTGGATATCCAGGTTGCACAACTCGGATGCGCGCATGCCGGTATCGAGCAGCATCAGGATGATGGCGCGGTGGCGTTCAGCGCCGGGTATCGAGTGGTCTGAGAGTTTCTTCCCCGGGCGGGTGTAAGGGCGGGACTTGTCCAGGGAACTGAGCATCAGCTTTATTTCGTTCTCGGTAAAGGGCACAATTTCGCGCTGCTCAGGCTTGGGAGCCGTAATCGCGCGAACCACGTGGGTTTCGACCAGGTTTTCCTTCAGCGCCCATGTCCACAGGGAGGACAGGCCAGTATGGTAGTTGAGCAGGGATTTATTGCTCAGGTGGTCCTGGGCCGACAGAAACTGCTCTACGTGCTGGGTGGTGATGTCGGCGATCGGCAGATCTTCTTCGAGAAACACAGAGAAGCGCTTGATGGTATTACCATAATCACGCAAGGTGGCGTCGGACAGCCCGCGCGCAGTTGCGTTCAGGAAGAATCCCTCGGTTGCCTGGGAAAGTGTGAAGTTGATTTTAGTTTTGGAAGGCATTTTTTGTACTCCGGTTTTAGAATGAAAGAAACGATAAACGTACTTATCAGGCGATAAATACAAGGCGTTTTTTTATTCGCTCCGGACTACAATTTCTAACAGGACGGCGGTTAAGTACTTTTCCCCTAAAACGGTACCGAGAGCCTTACGGATGTTGTTACGGAGTATCCGTAAGGCTTTCGGCTTTACTTGTCGGGGCGCCCGGATTTGAACCGGGGGCCTCACGGACCCGAACCGTGCGCTCTACCGGTCTGAGCCACGCCCCGAAAGCCGTTAGATTATACACACCCCACCCGCTTTTGACAAGCGTTTTTGGTATAATCAAGAGGTTGCAAGAAATTTGTTTTTACAGCCCAAGCATCCGGTCACTAACCCTGGTCAGTTTCAGGGTTAGTGTATTTTGAAAAGGACTCCCATGGAAATCGGCCTTGTTCAACACGTAGATATTGATTCCCAAATGCGCGACGCCTTCATCGACTACGCCATGAGCGTAATCGTGGCCCGCGCCCTGCCCGATGCCCGCGACGGGCTGAAACCCGTCCACCGCCGCATCCTGTATGCCATGCATGACATGGGCATCCGCTCGAACAGTTCTTACAAAAAATCAGCCCGTATCGTCGGCGAAGTGCTGGGTAAATATCACCCGCACGGCGACGCGGCGGTCTACGAATCGATGGCGCGCATGGCGCAGGATTTCTCGTTGCGTTATATGCTGGTAGACGGCCAGGGTAACTTCGGCTCGGTCGATGGCGACGCCCCGGCGGCCATGCGTTACACCGAGGCCCGCCTGAACAAAATGGCCGACGAAATGCTGTCTGACATCGAAAAGAACACGGTCGATTTTGGCCCCAACTTCGACGACTCGCTCGAAGAACCGCTGGTTTTACCGGCCCGCCTGCCGAACATGCTCCTGAACGGCTCGACCGGCATCGCCGTTGGCATGGCTACCAACATTCCGCCCCACAACCTGCGTGAAATTGCCAATGCCATCGTCTTTATGATTGACAACTACGAAAACCTGGACGACATCACCGCCGAGCAGTTGATGGCGCACGTCCCCGGGCCGGACTTTCCCACCGGCGGCATGATTGTCGGCAGGGAAGGCATCAACTACGCCTACACCACCGGCAAGGGACGCATCGTCCTGCGCGGTATTGCCCACATCGAAGAGACCAGCAACGGCCGCCACCGAATTGTCGTCACCGAAATCCCCTACCAGGTCAACAAATCGACCCTCATCGAGCGCATCGCCGAACTGGTGCGCGAGGACAAACTCGACCAGATTTCAGACCTGCGCGATGAAAGCGACCAGCGCGGCATGAGCATCGTCATCGAACTCAAGCGCAACGCGCAGCCCAAAAAAGTGGTCAACCAACTTTACAAGTACACCGCCCTGCAATCGACTTTCGGCGTGCAGATTTTGGCGCTGGTCAACGGCGAGCCGCGCACCCTGACCCTCAAACGCGCCCTGCATATTTTCATCGACCACCGCATCGAAGTCATCACCCGCCGCACCCAATTCGAACTGGACAAAGCCCGCGCCCGCGCCCATATTCTGGAAGGGTACATGATTGCGCTGGCAAACATCGACGAGGTCATCAAGACCATCCGCGAGGCCCCCGATGCTGAAACCGCGCGCGAAAGGCTGATGACCCGCTTCAGCCTGAGCGAACTTCAGGCCCAGGCCATTCTCGACCTGCAACTGCGCCGCCTGGCCGCCCTCGAACGGATGAAAATCGAAGAGGAAACCAAACAAATCAGGGAGCATATCGCCTATCTCGAAGACCTGCTTGCCAATCCCGGCAAAATCCTTGGGCTTATCAGGGAAGACACCCTGGAAATCGCCGAAAAATACGGCGACGAGCGCCGCACCAGCATCGCCCTGGACGCCAAAGAACAACTACACGAAGAAGACCTGGTGCAGGACGAGGCTGTGCTTATCACCCTGACCCAGCGCGGATACATCAAACGCACCACCGCCGCCACCTACAAATCGCAGGGCGTCGGCGGGCGCGGCGTGACCGGGCACACGACCAAGAACGAGGACGAAGTCCTGTTCATGCTGCCGGGGCGCACCCTGCACACCGTCCTGTTCTTTTCCGACAAGGGCAAGGTCTACAGCGAGAAGGTTTACCAAATCCCCGATGCCGACCGCACCGGCAAGGGTGTTTCGATTTACAACGTGCTGGCCCTCGACCCCGGCGAACGCGTCACTGCCGCGATTGCCGTGCCCGATTTCAGCGGCCACAGTTTCTGCACCTTGATGACCGCCAAGGGCAGAATCAAGCGCGTCGATATGTCCGAATTTGCCGCCGTGCGGCCCTCCGGTCTGATTGCCATGAACCTCGATGATGGCGACGAACTCGGCTGGGCACGCCTGACCAGCGGCAAGGATGAAATCCTGATTGTGACAACCGGGGGCCAGGCCCTGCGCTTTGCTGAAACGAAAGTCCGCGCCATGGGACGCGCCGCCGCCGGGGTGCTGGGAATCCGCTTGAGAACTGGCGACCGCGTCACCAGCATGGAAGTGGTCGAAGAGGGCGGCTCGCTGCTGATTATCACCAAGAGCGGTTACGGCAAGCAGACCCCGCTGGTACAGTATTCGGCCAAGGGCCGCGCCACCGGCGGCATCGCCACCATAGACCAGAAAGCCCTGCCCATCACCGGCAATATCGTCACCGCCAGGGTGGTGCAGAACGAGGACGACATCACCGTCATCTCAGCCAACGGAATCATCCTGCGCCTGAAAGTCAACCGCATCAAAACCGCCGGCCGGTCTACCCGCGGCGTCCACATGATTCGGCTGCAAAGCGGCGATTCGGTTGCCGCCCTGGCGCGCATCGCCGCCGCCGACCTGAAAAAAGCCGGGGCCGAAGTCAACGGCGAGGGCGAAGCGTCTGGGGACCAGCCGGAGTTTATAGAACAGTAACAGGCATTCAAACCTACACGAAACGGCCAGTGTCATCGGCGCGGATTTCTTTAGGGAAATCCGCGCCGATGACTTAAGTTATTATTAGTATGTGCTAATATTTTAAGGTAGTATATGACAAATGACACTATTTTTATGAATTTTATCTGCTAAAATACAAATATTCAGGGCGCTGTAGAGCGCTCCTTTCATCCCAAATCTTAATGAGGTCCCCTTTATGTTTACCGTACCATCCTTTACCCGTTCCACTTTATTTGTAATGCTCGCTCTCAGCATGGTCCTGGCTGCCTGCGCCCCCAATGCCCAACCCGCCGCTTCCGCCGACGAAGTTTCGGGTCAGCTGGTTATTTACTCAGGCCGCTCCGAACCGCTCATCCAGCCGGTGATTGACGCGTTCCGCGCCCAGTACCCGAACGTCGAGGTGCTGCTCAAATCGGGCAGCAACAGCCAGTTGGCAAATGGCCTGCTGGAAGAAAAAGCCAACCCGCAGGCTGACCTGTTCATCACCACCGAAATCTTCACCATCCAGGCGATGGCAAAGGAAGGCGTGCTGCAATCCTACCGCCCCGCCGCAGCCGACCAGTTGCCCGCCGAGGCGCTGGGCGATAATAACCTGTGGGTCGGCCTGACCCGCCGCGCGCGCGTCATTATATATAATACCGACCTGGTTTCGCCCGAAGAAGCGCCGCAATCCATTTTCGACCTGACCGACCCCAAGTGGAAAGGCCAAATTGCCGCCGCCGGTTCGACCAATGGCGGCATGCAGGCCCACATCGCCGTACTTGAAAAAGCCATCGGCGCCGAAAAAACCGAGGCCTGGCTTGCAGGCCTGATTGCCAACGACGTGACCTTCTTCGGCGGCCATACCGACGTGCGCAAGGCTGTCGGCGCTGGGGAATTCAAGATTGGCCTGGTCAATCACTATTACTATTACCTGCAAGTTGCCGAAGGTTCGCCGGTCGGCATCGTCTTCCCCGACCAGGGAGAAGGCTACATCGGCCTGGCCAGCAACCTGACCGGGGCTGGCGTCGTCAACGGCGCAAAAAATCCGACCGCGGCCGGGGCTTTCATCGACTTCCTGCTCTCGACGGAAGGCCAGAAATTGTTTGCCGAGGCCAACTACGAATACCCCGTTCTGCCCGGTGTCGCCCTGCACCCTGACGTCCAGCCGCTCGACGGCTTCAGATTGATGGATGTCAACCTGCGCGACGTCACCCTGGAATTGGATACCGTTTTTGCCATCATCGAAAAAGTCGGCCTGCCGTAATTACCCGTAGGGGCGAGCCGTCGGCTCGCCCCTACGAAAAAACGCATTCATGCAAATCTTCACCGCCAGACAAAACCGAAACACCATCAGCCCAAGACTGCTTGCAGCCGCCGGGCTGGTTGCGCTTTTTGTCGCCATCCCGTTTGCGTATATTCTGCTGCGCGCCGCCACAGGCGGGGTCGAGGTCTGGGAGCGGCTGCTGGCGGGCCGCCTGCCGGGACTTTTATTTAATACCATTGTCCTGATGCTGGTGGTGACAACCAGCGCGTTGTTAACCGGCGTTAGCATGGCCTGGCTGACCGAGCGCACCGACCTGCCGGGGCGAAACATTTTCCGCTGGCTGCTGGCCCTGCCGCTGGCCATCCCGGCCTATATCGGGGCGGTTGTGCATCTTGCCCTGCTGCGTCCGGGCGGCGGGATGATTCCGCAAGCCCTTGAAACGTTCTTCGGCCAGCCAATCCCCGCCCCCGCCCCGACCGGTCTTTGGGGCGCGGCTTTCATCCTGACGCTTTTCACTTACCCTTATGTTTACCTGCTCAGCGGGGCCGCCTTCCGCAACATGCACGCCGCCATGGAAGAAGCCGCCCACAGTTTCGGGCGCAACTCGTGGCAAACTTTCTGGCAGGTGACCCTGCCCGCCCTGCGCCCCGGCCTGGCGGCTGGAACCTTGCTGGTCGCGCTCGACATCCTGGCCGAGTACGGAACCGTCTCGCTGCTGCGCTACGAGACCTTCTCCTCGGCAATTTTTGTGCAGTTATATGCGCGTTTTGACCGTTCGGCTGTTTCGGTTTTAAGCGGGGTTCTCGTAACCCTGGCCGTCTTAATCCTGTGGGCCGAAATCCGTGTGCAGGGCCGCGCCCGCTTCACCCAGGTGGACAGCGGCTGGCGTCCCGCCGCCCTGCTGCCACTCGGCAAATGGAAGTGGCCCGCCTTCCTGCTTGCGCTCGGGGTCAGTTCGGCCAGCCTGCTCGTGCCGGTTGGCGTTCTGACGTTTTGGAGCATCAGCGCCCTGCTCGACCCGCAAACCCTGGCGATGGTATTTCGCTCCGGTTCGCAGGGATTCGGCCATTTCGCCTGGAACAGCCTGTGGAGTTCGACCCTGGCGGCCTTCCTGGCAGTTGCGCTCTCCATCCCGGTCGCGCTGCTGGCGGTGCGTTACCCCGGTCCCCTGAGCCGGTTTCTCTCCCGTTTTTGCCAGGTTGGCTATGCGCTGCCCGGCGTGGTCATCGCCCTCAGCCTGATGTCGCTGGGCAGTCAATATTTGCCTTTCATGTACGGCACACCGCTAATGGTGGTCATGGCCTATGTGCTGCGTCACATGCCGCAGGCTGTACGCGCCAGCCAGGCGGCCCTCGAACGGCTCTCGCCCACCCTGGAGGAAGCCGCCCGCACACTGGGGCGCACCTCACTACAAACCCTAGTCCAGGTGACCATTCCGCTGGTCTTGCCGGGGCTGCTGGCGGGCGGCGCGCTGGTCTTCCTGACCTCGCTCAAGGAATTGCCCGCCACGCTGTTGCTGCGCCCGGCGGGGTTCGACACCCTGGCCGTGCGGGTCTGGATTTGGGCCGACGAGGGTTTTTATGCCCAGGCCGCGCCAGCCGCGCTCCTTCTGGTACTGGTTTCTGCCATTCCGCTCTCATTTCTATTACGCAGGGAACAAATCTTCAATGAACGCTCTTGACATCCTCCAACTCTCCAAACATTACCATGGCGGGGCATACCCGGCGGTGGATAACATCTCGCTCAGCCTGCCCGCCGGTGAAATATTGGCCCTGGTCGGGCCGAGCGGCTGCGGCAAGACGACCACCCTGCGCCTGATCGCGGGGCTGGAGCGCCCCGATAACGGCGAAATCCGCATCGACAGCAAGATTGTCGCCTCGAATCGCCTGTTCGTGCCGCCCGAAAAGCGCGGGGTCGGGATGGTCTTCCAGGAACACGCCCTGTTTCCACACCTGACCGCCGCCGGGAATGTCGCCTTCGGGTTGCAAAAAGAATCTCGCAGCAATGCCCAGGAAAAGGTGGGCGCGATTCTGTCCCTCGTCGGGCTGGAAAAATTCGCCCAGCGCTATCCGCATGAACTCTCCGGCGGCGAGCGTCAGCGTGTCGCCCTGGCACGGGCATTGGCCCCCGAACCGGTTTTGGTGCTGATGGATGAGCCGTTTAGCAGCCTGGATGCCGACCTGCGGCTGGAGATGCGCGAACAGGTGCGCGGCATCCTGAAAGCGATGCGGGCGACAGCCGTGTTTGTGACTCACGACCAGGAGGAGGCCCTGTATATGGGCGACCGGCTGGCGGTCTTCCAGCGCGGACACCTGGAACAGGTCGGCACACCGGAGGAGATTTTCCACGCATCGCAGACTCGTTTTGTGGCCGAATTTATGGGCAACTCAGACTTCCTGCCAGGCCAGGCCTGCGCCGGCGGAATCTGCACCGAGATTGGGGTGCTGCCCCAACCGCTCGGCCTGCCGGAAGGCACACCGGTCGAGATTGCCCTGCGGGCCGACGACGTCGATTTCGAGCCGGATGCGAAAGGCAACGCGGTGATTGTCGAGCGGCTCTTTCGCGGGGCGCACAACGTTTACCGCCTGCAACTGGATTCGGGCCAGCGCCTGCACGTCATGCACCCGCACATCCAGATTACCCAGGCCGGGACGCGCGCGCGCGCGTTTGTGAACGCCGGGCATTCGCTGGCGGTCTTCCACAACGGGCGGGCGGTCAGCGGCGAGAACCGGCCAATCTAAACACAAGCGGGGCAAAGTGGTATAAAATCAGTCGATTGCAAACCCCTCACGGACAAAACCTTGATGCTCACCCTCGAACTATCGACTTTTTACGGCGATTTTGAAGAACTGGACGCCCAGGCGCAACTGCTGGATACACTCAACCAGCAGGCCGGTTTGCAGGTTAAAACCCGGCGCATGCACTGGATGACCTCCTGGTCTGACCTGATTAGTGTCGCCTCACTCGGCAGCGGCCCCGATGTCTCACAAATCGGCAACACCTGGATTAGCAGCCTGACCGGCCTGAACGCCATCCGCGCTTTCAAGGCCCAGGAAGCGCAGGCGCTCGGCGGGGATTTGCTTTTCCCCAACGGCAAAGTGCCCGCACCCTGCTGGTCAATTCCGTGGACGAGTTACGCTTTTGTCTTCTGCTACCGCAAAGACTTGCTCGAAGCTGAAGGCATCGACCCTGAAACAGCCTTCGCAAGCCAGCAAAACACGCTGGAGACAGTCCGCAAACTGGCCGAGTCGAGCAACAAAGGCGCCTGGCTGACCCCGTTTGTGCCCAGCCCTTACCCCGACATGCTGCATATCGCCGCTTCATGGGTTTGGGGCAGCGGCGGCGAACTGGTCGTCACCAAAAACAACCGTCCCCAAACCGCCTTCGACCAGCCGGAATCCCTCGACGGGCTGGCCGGGTGGCTGGACACCTACCGGGCGGTATCGCCGTCCCACCGCCTGAACGCGCGCGACTGCATGAGCCTGTTCCGCGAGGGGCAAACGGCAGCTGTCGTGGCCGGGGCGCGCGCGGCCAATACGATGTTTGAATCTTGCGACGAGGAGATGCGCGCCAACATCGGGTTCGCTTCCATTTCAAAAATCCCCTGGGTGGGTGGCGACAACCTGGTTATCTGGAAACATAGCCAACGGGAAGTCGAGCGCGAAAAGCAGGCCCTCAGCCTGGTGAAATTCCTGACCAACCCTGAAAATGTGATGCAGTTTTGCAAACAGGCCCACTCGCTGCCCGCCCGCAGGGACGCCCTCGACAACCTATACCCCAGCGAACATCCGCTTTACCAGGCCGTGCAGACCATCAACCGCAACGGCAAATCCTACCCGGCCATCAACGAGTGGCGTTCCATCGAACACCAACTGGTACAGGAACTCGACAGCATCGTCCACGAAGCCTGCAAAAGCACAGCCCGCTCCTCGCGTGAAATCCTTGAAAATCACCTGCGCCCGCTGTCAGGGCGGCTAAACCGAACCATGTAACCCGCGCCCCCTTGCAAAAGGGGGCTTTTCAA
>Ga0208244_100509_pt1 | contig 36671 bp, 39 predicted proteins | sample SubbioCR12Aug_5A_FD_184828 | JGI IMG/M metagenome (GOLD analysis project Ga0208244, IMG submission 184828) | Serpentinite rock and fluid subsurface biosphere microbial communities from McLaughlin Reserve, California, USA - CR12Aug_5A (SPAdes) | ecosystem: Environmental > Terrestrial > Deep...
TTAATCCGGTTAATTATTTCTTGTTTTTGTTCATTGGTTAAACTTAGATTTGTTGTCATAGGTTTGTTTTTTATTTTTTAGAATATCATCCCTAAGACAACTTGTCCAATTTTTGGGGTACCTGCCATTTGGCAACAACATTGGTAATCACAAATCCATATTTAGCAAGATATTTTTCAATGATAGAATCAGCTGGATTAGCTGAGGCCTCAATAACATAATTTCTTGCCATTGCTCTGAAAGCTGTTTCAAGCATGGCTTCACCAATAGCTGAATTTTGAAACTTAGGATTGACATTAAAAGAAGCGGCGTAAAGACGATTCGGATCATTTGTTTGATCAAATCTCATAAAAGACAAAATCTCATTATCTTTTTTTAAAAGCCAATAAGCGCTTCCTTCTTTTTTTCCTAATGCTTGCTTGAATCTTTCAATTGTTCCTTGTCCGCTAGGCTTGTTTCCCCAGTTAGCTCGAGAGATTCCTAACATTGCTTTTTTTTCTTCTTCAGTTAATTGGCCAGCGTCAGTTCGCGAAAACTCAAGACCCTTGATTTCGGAAAAATTAACTTGTCCAGCCATACCCTTGAAAAGCGAGCGGAAAGTGGCGCCGAAAAGAATGGCGTCTTCTTGATATTGAGCTAGTTTTTGCATTAATGCTTCTTTCATTTGAGCGATTTGTTCTGGTTTCTTGCCTTTAATTTCTTTGGCAAAACTGGCTAATAGATCCTTGCCTCGACGTAAAACTGTTTCAATTATCCGATCAATTGTTTTTTCGTCATAATCTTTATTAGCGCCAAATTGCCCGCGAAGATAATCCGCTACGTTTTCAGTCGATCGAACAACGTCACCATATTTAGAGAAAATTCTTTCTGCTGTTCTTGTTTCTAAATTATTACCAATTTCTAAAATTGATTGGCCCATTTCTTCTCCGCCAAATTCCAAAGAAAAGAATGTTCTTAAACCATCTTCGCCATATTTTGTTAAAAAAGATCTTAATTTTTCTTTTTCTTGATCAGAGGCTTTGTCAAAATATATAACAAACCAACCTTGTTCTCTAAAAGAAAGATTATTCAGACGGACGCCTGTTTCTTGAAACATTTTGTCCTGAGCAATTTGGTAATAATGTTTTTTAAATTCTTCTAAATATTGAAGTCTTTTGGTTTTTTCCTCTTTAGTTTCTCCTTCTTTTGGTACAAAAATGGTTTCGTAAGTAAAGTCTAAAACTTTAGCCCGAACTTTCTTTTCTTCTGTTGATAAATCACCAAGATGAAAATATTTAATTAGCTCTGCTTCTTCATCAAAAACACCAACTTCTCCACTAGCTGTCAAACGGCTAACATGAAAATTAGGATTATTATACTCACCTAAATCATATATTCTCTCTAAATATTTAACTCCTTCTTCAGAAATACCAACTTGTCCGAATTCAAGACGATAGAGTATGCGTTGTAATGTTTTTTTTAAAATCTTGTCTTTTGTTAATCTCATTTCTCTCGAAACTTCGCCCGCAGCTTGATTAACACCCACTTTTTCAAAAGCATCAATTAAATCATAAATATAAATAACGGCTCCATTTTGATCTTTTAAAAAATCTAATAACCACTTAACAACTCTTTTGTCTTGACTTTCGCCAAGCATTTTAATAATCTTGCTTTTTGGTTGATAACCAAATTCACGTTCAAGCTCTTGATCGGTTATCATCTGTGCAAAAGATTCTTCTCCTGAACATGTAGCAATGTATTTTTTCTCTTCGTCTTTAAAATCTGTTCTTGGTGTTTTTTTTTCTTCGTCTGGCAGGCCATAATTTTCTACTGCTCTATTTCTAACTTGTTCATTAATTAAAAATAAAATTTTTGCAGCAGCCTCAATACCTTGTGCGCCACCTCGTTTAATAAGAGAATTAGCTAAAACAGGATAATATTCTACCTCTCTCGGCATAGATGCATCATCACGATTACCCCAATAAGCATCAACAACCTTTGGACTTCTGCCTCCTTCCGCCAAAGAAAAAATATATTCTATATTTTTATTATTCATTGCTACTCTATCTACCGTCTCGTCGATAACATCTAAAATTGGTTCTAGCTTTCTTGAGTCTACAAATCTTTTCCCGTTGAGGCCTGAATCATGATTTCTTAATTTTTCATAAAGATCAATAAAAAAACTAGTTTGATGAATGGGATCTCCTTCTGGTATCTTTTTAAGAAAAGAAAGGAGTTCCCCCCATGCTTGTTCTTCAACCATTCTCTCTGTTTTTCTTCTGTAAACAATTTCTCCTTTCCTAAACGTAGGATTATTTTCTGAAGAAAGATAATCAAATTTTCTAACTTCATCGTTCATATATTTTTCTATTTTTTATTCTATCAAATTTTCTTGATTTTGTCAAGATTATTGCTATAATAATCTCTATGTCACGGAAATATAAACATTATAAAAAAAATAAGCCAGAAAATAAGGAGATTAAAGAAAGTCTTTTTTCTGAAAAACATCACCATGTTTTTAAAGCTCTTCTTTCCCTGGCTTTAGCTGTCATTATTTTTCTGTCACTTTTTGATTTAGCTGGCTTAGCTGGTGATTACTTGGCCCTTGGTTTAAAAATAGTTTTTGGTAAATTATCAATTGTCTTTCCATTTTTCTTCCTTTTAGGAAGTTTTTTGTTTTTCTCTAAAAATACTAAAACCCGAACAAAAACTAGAATTTTAATCGGCTGTCTCTTATTAATTTTTTCTCTAGCTTCATTGCTTTGGCTTTTTAGCAAAAATGGCGATCATCACTTAGATCAAATTCAAACAACAAGTGGTTATCTTGGCTTTGCCATTTCTTATTCTTTAGAAAAGGTTTTTGCTTTTTGGGGGGCTTTGGTTATTTTAATTGCTTTGTTAATTTTTTCACTTTTCCTCATTATTGAAGGGCCATTAAAAGCTAATCTTGAGACAATTATTAAAATCGGCAAACGTCTGCTTTGGCAGATAATTTTATTTTTCCGCTATCCTTTTAAAAAATTATTTACTAAAAAAGAAAAACCTATTCAATTTAATAAAAAAGAAATTGGCGAAAACAATGAAGATGAAGATCATCAACGTCAGGAATTATTCAACCCCAAAGAAAAAGAGAATAAAAGTATTTTACCTTTAAAATTTAAAAAAAGACCTCATCAAAAAATTGAATTACCAATTGATTTGTTAAATTATCAAGACGAAAAAGCTGAATCAAGAGATATTAACGAAGGTCAACGTTTAATTAAAAAAACTTTAGAGAATTTTGGCATCCCCGTAGAAATGACTGATGTTCGCGTTGGTCCAACAGTAACTCAATATGCTTTGCGACCAAAAGAAGGGATTAAACTTTCGCGCATCACTGCTCTTTCAAATGACCTTTCAATGGCTTTGGCTGCTCACCCAATCAGAATTGAAGCTCCAATTCCAGGCAAGTCCTTAGTTGGCATTGAAGTGCCAAATAAAAAAATAGCGGTTGTTTCTTTACGAGAAGTATTGGAAAGCGAAGAATTCAAAAAAAGATCATCTAATTTAACCGTTCCTTTAGGCAAAGATGTCACCAATAATATCTGGCTGGCTGACATTAAAAAAATGCCACATCTTTTAATTTCTGGCGCAACCAATTCCGGCAAAACAGTGATGATTCATTCAATTATTACAACTCTACTTTACGAAAATTCACCAGATGATTTAAGGTTTATTTTAATCGATCCGAAACGAGTTGAATTAATTCTCTATGACGGCATGCCTCATCTTTTGGCTCCAGTAATCACTAAACATAAAGAAGCAATTAACGCGCTACACTGGGCTATCAATGAAATGGAACGACGACTTGATCTTTTTAAACAAAATCGAGCTCGAGACATTGCTTCCTTTAACCAGACCTCTGAAGAAAAACTTCCTTATATTATCATCATTATTGATGAATTAGCTGATTTGATGATGGCCAGCTCACAAGACATTGAAGCGCCAATTGTTCGTTTAGCTCAACTGGCTCGAGCCACTGGCATTCACTTAGTTTTAGCCACTCAAAAACCATCAGTTGATATTATTACCGGTCTAATTAAATCCAATATTACCAGTCGGATTGCTTTTAATGTTGCCTCAATGGTTGATTCACGCACCATTCTCGATCACTCTGGCGCGGAAAAACTTTTAGGTCGCGGTGATATGCTTTTCTTATTACCACACATTTCTAAACCTAAAAGAGTTCAAGCGCCGTTTGTTTCTGACAAAGAAACAGAAAGAATTGTTGGATTTTTAAGAGACAAAGAACCAGCCGAATATCTTGAAGAAGTGACCAAATCTAAAGACGAAGGAATAGATAATAATGAATTTTCATTAGAAGAAGACGAGTTGCTACCAGAAGCTCGTGATGTTGTTTTAAGACAAAAACGCGCTTCAGCCACTTTATTACAAAGATATTTAAGAATTGGTTATGCTCGAGCTGCTCGCTTAATTGATATGTTGGAAAAAGAAGGTGTCGTCGGCCAAGCTGATGGCTCTAGGCCAAGGCAAGTATTTGGCAAACCAGAAGATCAATCAACAGAAGACAATAATTTTAAAAATGAAGAAATTGAAGAATCAGAAGACGAAGAAGACGAATTTGAAGAAAATAATTAAAAAATAAAATGGGGTTTATTAGCAAAAAAATATCTCACCACTCATCGCCATTCATAAAAGACAAAAAAACGGCCTCTCGGCCGAAACTTTTTTTTGGGCCAAGCCTTAATTATCAAACCAACAAAAATAAAATTTTTTCAAAAAAATTATTTATTTGGTTGATCACCACCATTGTTGTCTTTTTATATATTGGCTGGGGTATTAACAGTCTCTTAACACCACCTAAAGTAACAATTTTTAGCCCCGAAGACAATTATATTACAAAAGAAAGAATTATTGTGATCAAAGGAAATGTTAATGAAAAGGCTTTGATCAAAATTAACGATCAGATTATTAATTTAGACAACCAAAATAATTTTGAAGAAAAAATTTCGCTTTCGCCAGGCATTAATAATATTAAGATTTCAGCTAGCAAAAAAATCAGCAAAGAATATATTATTTTTCGTCAAATCATTGCCAAATAACCAAAAAATTATTAAAATAAGCTTGTTCTTTATATTTTTATTGATTATTTATAAAAACTTAAACCCAATAAATAAAAATCATTGAAATTATCACTTAAAAACAAGGGGAAAAAAATAATTACCGAATTTGATTTATCCACAGCAACCTTGACTTTTTGGCTTTGTTATGCTAAATTATAAGAGCTCATTAAATGGTCGATTTTAAACCCTTTCATTAGAAAAGGGTGAAAAAAATAAACAAAATTTTAAAAGTTAATAAATAAGCTAAAAACTATGAACAAAGCAGAATTGGTTCAAAAGTTAATGGAAAAAGCAGGTGGTGCAACAAAAGCTGAGGCCGAAAGATATTTAGAGGCCTTTGTTGAGATTGTGACCAGCACTTTAAAAGGTGGCGATGAAGTCGCTATTTCTGGTTTCGGTACTTTTTCACCAAAAAAAAGAGCGGCTCGTCAAGGTGTTAATCCAAAAACCGGAGCAAAAATCCAAATTGCGGCAATGACCGTGCCAAAATTCAAAGCTGGTAAAGGATTAAAAGATGCTTTAAAATAACAGCATCTTTTTTATTTTATTTTCAATACAAAATCCCGATTCACACTTGAATAAAAATCGGGATTTTGTATTATGGAAACATGTTAAATAAAAACAAAAAAATTATCGTCGGTCTTTCTGGCGGAGTGGATTCTTCGGTCGCGCTTTTTTTATTGAAAAAAATGGGTTATCAGCCAATTGGTGTTTCTTTGAAATTTTCTGTCTGGCATCATAAACATAATTTATGTCGAGAAAATCTTTGTTGCACCAATGAGTCATTTATCTTAGCTAAAAAACTTTGCCAAAAATTAAAAGTTCCTTATTATATTGTTGACTGCCAAAAAGAATTTAAGAAAACAGTGATTGATTATTTTCTTAGCGAATTTAAAACTGGCCGCACGCCCAATCCCTGTGTGGTTTGCAATCAAAAACTAAGATTTCCTAAATTATTTGAATTAGCTAAAAAATTAGGGGCGAACTTGATCGCTACTGGACACTATGCTCGCCTAAAGCGAGAATTTTTAATTTCTAATTTTAAATTTTCAAATAAATCTCAATATTCAAATTTACAATTATTAAAAGCCAAAGATAAAACAAAAGACCAAACATACTTTCTGTATACTCTAAAACAAAAACAATTAGCAAAATTGATTTTTCCGCTTGGTGATTTAACTAAAGATAAAGTGCGAAAAATCGCGACTAAAGAAAAAATTCAATACACCAAAAAAGAAAGTCAGGATTTTTGTTTTGTGGCCAATCAATCCCTGACTGATTTTTTAAAAACAAAGATTGGTCAGAAATTAGGGCTGATTTATAACGAAAAAGGTCAGAAATTAGGCCAACACCAGGGTCTTCATTTTTATACCATTGGCCAACGCAAGGGTTTAGCATTAGGCAAACCGCACTGGGTTTATAAAATTGACACAAAAAGTAATACACTTTTTGTGACTGATAATTTAAAAAATAAATCACTTTATCAAAAAGAAATTTATTTAAAAAAATATAATTTCGTTGATGGAAAGACGCCAAAAAAATATTTAAATGTTCAAGTTAAGTGTCGCTCTCAACAAAAATTAATTAAGGCAAAAATAATTGAAAACAATAAAAAGATTCGTGTTATTTTTGCTCAACCGCAATGGGGAATTACCTCGGGTCAATCTTGTGTTTTTTACCAAAAAAACATCTGTTTTGGTGGTGGGGTGATAAAATAATCCCTCACTTGAAAGTTTTAATTCTCAATCCTGAAAAAATTCCGTTAGCTTTTATAATTTAAAAACAAACTATATTTTTTAAGTTAATCTTTTATAATTAGACGAATTAATTGATTTTTTCAAAAACTTCCAAGTGCGGAATTGACAAAAATTCTTTTTTTTATTAAAATAAAAGGGCAAGTGCAATAGGGCATTTGCGCAACCAAGGAGGTCGGATGAGACTATTAGCCATGCGCCATGGTCACTTCTCTCCGACTAACGGAGGAAAACCAACACCCGAATCGCTAAAGCGCTTCCTAAAAAAAGCGCCAACAACCAAGATCGTTGTTTCATCTCCAGCACCAAGATGCTTGATGCTGGCAGAAAGGTTTTGCCGAAAGACAGGGGCAAGACTTATAGTTTTACCAGAGTTTAATTCTCTGAGAACTACAAGACACCCCTCAATTTTTGGCGGATGGTTATATGAGCTGTTGCACCGATGGCAGTTTTTTAATCATCTTTGTCTCGTCCTTTGGTGGATTGGTTTGCCAATCTTCACCGAAGGACCAGTTCAGTTTCTTGAACGTACGAGACTTGGGCTCAAGAAGCTAAGAGTCTCAACCAGCACGGCAGATGAGGCTTTTCTTGTCTGCCATCAAGAAACGATCATTGCGCTAAGAATGATCGTCAACAAAGAAAGCCCAATCAAGGCTCTGAGTTTCAAAAGGAGGATAAGACACTTACAAATCGTTAGTTTCAAAATCAAATAGAGAGGCCACGTGATCGACGTTGCCTCTCTTCCCTTTTCAAAATAATCTATTTTTTCTTCCAGGCAATAATCTGCCAGCTAGCGGATCACTCCCTGGCTTTCAAATAATTATAAACGCCTAAAGCAGCAATAGCTCCCTCAGCTGAGGCAGTTACAACCTGACGAAAATTATTAGAACCATCGGTAATATCGCCAGCCGCAAAAACTCCCGGGCAAGTTGTTGCTCCGTCTTTTTTTATTTTGACATAACCTTGTTCATTGGTTTCAACGTCAATTTCTTTTAACCAACCGGAAATTGGTTCTGAACCAATTTCAATAATTAGTCCCTGAACTTTTAATTCTTTTTGCTCGTCAATTTCTTGATTCAAAACAATTTCTTCAAGTTTATCTTGGCCCTTTATTTGGATCAATGAATTTTGATAAATAATTTTGATTTTTGAATTATGTTCAATTTTTTCTTGCCAAACAGTCTCGCCAACTAATATTTTATCCCGAACGATTAAATAAACCTGATCAGCATAATTAGCTGAAAGATCAGCTGCCATTATCGCCGCATTACCACCGCCAACAATAGCAACTTTTTTATTTTTAAAAAAAGGCGCATCACAAGTAGCACAGTAAGACACTCCCCGACCCAATAATTCTTTTTCTCCAGGAATATTTATTTTTTTTCTTTCTGTGCCTGTAGCAATAATAATTGATTCAGCTAAAAACTCTTGTTTTTCTTTAGTTTTAAGGACAAAATTTTCTTTTTTATTTAAGTCAACAACACTCTGATTAATAATTTCCACGCCGTAACTCTTAACTTGATTAACCATTTTTTGGATTAATTCTAAACCGCTAATTTTTTCTGCGCCTGGCCAATTTTCTAATAAGTGAGCGCCGCAAATAGATGAATCAAAAGGATCGCCAATAATTAAAAGATTAATTTTATAACGAGCGGCATAAAGTCCAGCCGTCAAACCAGCTGGTCCAGCGCCGACAACAATAAGATCGTATTTATTTGCCATACTTAAAAAATTAAACTTTTTCTTCTTTATAAATCTCAAAAACGTCACCTATCTTTATTTCCTCAATCCCTTTATATTTTAAACCACATTCATTACCAGCCGTTACCTCATTAACATCAGTTTTATTTAACTGCAATCCATTAATCTCTCCTTCAGCTATAAGACTTTTTTCTCGCCAAACACGAACTTTACTTTTAATCAAAACTTTACCTTCCAAAACTTTGCCACCAATAATTGAATATTCTGGTGTTTTGTTAAAAACTGCTAAAATTTTAAATTTTCCCAAGCCAATTTCTTTGGTTATTTTTCCCTTAACTTCCTTAATTTCTTTTTTTATCTGATCAATGATTTCATAAATAATTTTTGAAGTAAAACTTTTAACGCCCTTTTCCAAAGCACATTTTTTCGCTTCAGTAGTCAAATCAACATTAAAACCAAAAATTAAACCTTTGCTTTTTTCGGCAACAACAACATCAATTTCAGTAATTGGCCCCAACCCGCTTTTAATAATTTTAATTTTAACTTCAGGAATCGCTGTTTTTTTAATCATTTCAAGAATCGCCTCGAGCGAACCAGAGACGTCGGCCTTAATAATTAAATCTAAAGATTTTTTATTTTCTTCTTCTTCTTTAATTCTCTGCGTCTCTCCTGTTTTAAGATATTTTTTCGTTTTAAGATTCTTTTTCAAATCTTTCAAATCCTTTTCACTTTTAACCTCTAAAATATCACCGACTTTAGGCAAATTTTTCAAACCAACAATCTTTACTGGCATTCCCGGATCAGCCTCACTTAATGATTCCCCTCGCCAATTTTTTAAAATTCTAACTCGACCATAAGCTTGACCAACTAAAATATTATCTTCTTTTTTTAGTTTCCCGCTATGAATAATAGCTGTCGCCACTGGCCCTTCACCTTTATCTAGGTGAGATTCAATAATTGTCCCAATCGCTAACTTAGAATAATCTGCCATTAAATGTTCTTTTTCCATTTCTGCCATTAATAAAATCAAATCAAGTAATTCTTTAATTCCTTCACCTGTTTTAGCTGAAATTAAATGACAAATTATGTTCCCACCCCAGTCTTCTGGTGTAACGTTTAGTTCTGCTAATTCTTTTTTTACTTTTTCTGGATTGGCTCCACTTTTATCTATTTTATTAACTGCCACAATGAAGGGCAGTTCTTCTTTTTGAATTATTTTTAATGATTCAATGGTTTGATCTTTAACGCCATCATCAGCGGCCACCACCAGAATTGCCAAATCAGCTACTTGTCCACCACGACCACGCATTACTTTAAATGCTTCGTGGCCAGGCGTATCAATAAAAGTTATTTTTTTACCCTTTTTCTCAACTTGATAAGCACCAATATGTTGAGTAATTGCCCCAGCTTCTTTAGCGGCAATTTGAGTTTGGCGAATATGATCCAATAAAGAAGTTTTGCCATGATCAATATGTCCCATCACAACCACGACTGGTGGTTTAATTTTTAAATTGCTTTTGTTTTCTTGGTGCTGAGAAATAAGATTTTGTAATTTTTCTTTATTAATTTCATCAACTTGTTTTTCTTTTTCTTCGACATTCTCTTTTTTGGCTTTATAACCAAATTGCTCTAAAACAATAGCGGCTATTTCGAAATCAAGACTTTCATTAATGGTCGCTAAAATTCCATTATTCATTAATTGTTGAATTAGTTTTGGTACAGATACCTTTATTTTGCTAGCTAAATCATGAACAGAAATTGAAGCTGGCAAAACAAGCCCATTTTCAATTGCTGTTTCTTTTTTCACCTCTAATCTTTCTTGAATTTTCCCTAATCTTTTTTTATTTTCTTCTTGATTTTTATATTCTTGCCAAGATTTAATAACACGATTAGCTTGTTCATCTGGGATCTGAATTGCTTTTTGACCAATATCAAAACCAAGCTCAGGCAATTTTTCTTTAAGCTCTTGAGTGGTGATCTTTAATTTTCGAGCAAGTTCACTAATATTCATAAATAAAAAAGCTTATTGATAAGCATAAATTAAATTTTATCTTTTGTCAAATAATCCTTAATTTTAATCCTTAAAATCTTAACTAATAAAAGCCAAAAGACAAACAATCCCAAAACTTATCCCTAATCTATTAACAAAAGCTCCTGATTCTCTGAGGTTGGTATTTTGCCGACCAGCCACACTTCAGCCCAAGGACGATAATAACTTTCCCAAGTTTCTTCTTGAGACTCACCATTAGCTGAAGTAATAATTCTGGTAAATTCAGCATTTGCACCAGCCACTGCCTTTTCAACCTGTTTTTTAACGCCTGGGGCCAGTTCTTCTGTTTCTATCATAATAGCTGGACCTGGAGAAATAACATTAAAAATTTTTAATTCTGTTATTTCAACTTTTCGTCCATCCTGAGTACCAAAAAATTCAAAAATTAATTTTGTTCCCTCAATTTTTGTTTGTAATAATATCCAGGATTCAAAATCATTAATAAACTTAAAATCAGGCCAGGGATTATAAATAGTCGCATCCATGCCAGCTGGCTCATAATAAATGACACGAAAAGCATGCGGCCGACGTTGAGTAATTTTAACGCCTGCATTAATGGCGACCCGAAAGGCAGATGTTGCTATCTGACAAAGACCACCGCCAAGCTCAGGAATTGTCCGACCACCCTTAATCACTAATTCTGGTAAATAACCCCTTGATTCATTAATTTCTCCCAATGCCTTTAACAAAGAGAATTCTTCGCCAGGTTTAATTAAAATTCCATTTAAAATTTTAGCGCCAATTTTAATATTATGAATTCTGTTTGAAGGACTTCCCTTAAAATCTGATTCACCTCGACCAACTAATTCAATAATTCCAAGATCATTAATATCTTCATTAACAACCGCTGGTTTTGTTAAAACAACCTCCAAGCCAATCTCTTTAATACCAGAAAAAACATAATCTTTTATTTTTAAAGCATTTGTTAAAACTTCTAAATCACGACCCTCTTTAGCCAATTGAAATTCGACAACCCTGTCATTTTCTATTTTAAATTTTGCTTCTTGGGCTGGTTGATTAATTTTTAAAGCGAGTTGACCCAAATATTCTTCTATTTTTATTTGATCTAAATCAATAACAATATTATGATCTTCTTTTTTTAAAATTATCCAATTTCTTAATCCATCTTTATCAATGACCCACTTATCTTTACCATAAGAAAGAGTAACGGGCGCATTATTTAAAATTTTTTCAATCTCTACTAAAGATAAAGTTACGTCCTTTTTGTAAATATTTGGTTCAACACTAGTTGTTCCTAGGCGAATTGGACTTTGATCGAAATTAGCTAGATTTTCTGCTAATTTCTGAACGGCTGCTTGATAATCAAGTCCTTTTCCACTTTCTTCTGACTTAATCGTCCAAATATTATTTTTATATTCTAAGTTAGCGTCTTGAGGAGAAATTTCAAATTCTTTAAAATTAGAATGTAAAATTTCGTTTAGCTCGTCTTTTTTTAACTCTACCACTAGTTTAATTTTTTGCTTTTCTGTTTCTTTCAAAAATCCAAAAAAATTAATTCGCTGAGGAAAAAGAAATATATTTTCGATTGTTTTCTCAATATTAAAATTAATAACTTGTCGGGTCAAATCAGGATCAGCAAGAGCAATAATAATTGGCGAAATGGTAATTTCTTTTTGCTCAAAATAAAATTTTATTGACCATTTTTCCATCTCAGAAATCTTTCGCTCTAAAATTTTTTTTACTTCATCCTTGGTTAGCCCTTTAAGATTCGTCTCTTCGAACCAAAGGTCAGTAACAACCTTGTGGCCATAATTATTTTGATAAAAAACAAAAAAAATAAATAAAATTAGAATAGCCAATAAAACAAAAATAACCCAAATTGATAATTTTTTATATTTCATTTCTTAGTAATTTTTACTTTTGCATAAGCTTCTCGTTCTTTTAACTCACCCTTAATTGGTAAAATAACTGTTAAAATTCCATTTTTTAGATTCGCTTTGACTTCTTCAGTTTTAACCTCGCAGGGCAAAAGAACGGTTCGCGAAAACGACCCCCAAAAACATTCTTGATGAAGATAGTTTTTTTCTTCAATTTTAAAATCTTTTTTTCGATCACCTTTTAAAGTTAAAACATCTCGATCAATAAGAATTTCTAAATCTTCAGCCTTCACCCCAGCAATTGCCGAAACAACCATAACATGTTTGTCATCGAGACAAACATCAACCGAAAGCTTACCCTCGGAAACCTGTGGCAACCATTGATCTTCAGTTTTATCTGGAAAATTCAATAAAGCATTTTTATTTGATTTAGCTGGTTTTTCTTTTTCAATCACTTCAATTTCGCAGCCAATTACTGATAATTTATCATCTCCAATTTTAGTTAATTTACTCCAAATACTTTTATTCATTTTCGCCATAATTTTTTAGTTAAACTTTCTATTATTGGGGAAAAAATAAAAAAAATTAAACTCAAAACCATCACAAAAATAGCCGCTTGATAAAAACCCATACCCAAAGAAAAACCAATCACCATTGTTAAAATAACATTAAAAAGATAAAAAATTGTTTCATCTAATTTTTCATTTAATCTTAAAACAGTTTGGCTAAAAATAAAAACTCCCAAAATTAAAATCGCTGGCAAAAGAGTAATTTCTATTTTTGAATAAACTTTAATTAAAATCTCTAAAATAAAAATTGCCGTTGAAGCTGAAACTAAACAAACAAGAGGATATATTTTGAAACTAAGAGATTTCTCTTTTTTATTAAAAATACTAATAATAATACCAAAAATCAATGAAAGAAAAAGTCTCAAAAAAATTTGTCCAGTTGTTATCATAAATTTATTATTATTTTTCTATAATTAACATTAATTTTTCTCCAGTTAAAATGTCCCTTTCTTCGCCCGGCCAATCATGAATTGCGTTTAAAATTACATCTTGACTATAACTAAAATCTTCACCACGACGCGTGCCAGGATCGTGAGTGATAAATTTATTTTTTTCATAACCAACCACTACCAACATATGATAATACGGACCGGGTTGACGATAATAAGGGTTGCCCAAAAAACGACCAGCCAAAGGTAAAATAACCGGATTCCCATTGCTTAATTCAGTTTTTATGTCATCTGCGCTTGTAACATTTACAATTCGAATGTCTTGATAACCAAAATATTTTTCAGCCAATTCCTTTATTTCTATCAAATTCAAGTCCCGGTGCTCACCCCAATTTTCTATTTGCCAGTCAACCATCGCAACAATTTCCTTGTCGGCTTTTTCAGCACTAAGTGTTTTGTTTTTTAAAAAAGCATCAACCATAATTAACGAGGCTTCTTCGCAAGCTTCATTATGAAGTTCATCCCAGTCAGCATAAGGCGATTGACTGGTAAAGGGAATTTTAATATAAATTTTTTCCTGAATTTTTTTATTTTCATTAATAATTTTGTCTTCAGATAAAATTTTTTCTAAGTCTTTTTCTTTGTTTATCTCTATTGTAATTTCTTCATTTTTTTCAAGATTTATTTGAGTATTAACATTGTCGTTAATTGACTTTTGATTAAAATCAAAAAAAGAAAAAATAATTTGATAACCAACCAAAATAATCATCGCCGTAATAGCTACTAACGCAAATGCTTGTTTTATAATTTTTTCTTTTTTTTCATTCATCTTAATGTAGCTCTTCTAATAAATTCTTTAAAAAGAGGGTGTGGATTAAGTGGTCGAGACTTAAATTCAGGATGAAACTGGGTTGCTAAGAAAAATGGATGATTTTTTAATTCAATAATTTCAACTAAATCAGCTGTTGGATTAATACCAGAAATAACTAATCCCTTTTTAATTAAAACATCACGATATTTATTATTAACCTCGTAACGATGACGATGACGTTCTGAAATTAATGGTTTTTTTATTTTATTTTTACCAAAATAAGATTGATAGGCAATTGTTTTTTCTTTAATCAAGCAAGGGTAAGCCCCTAAACGCATACTACCACCATAACTTGCTTTCTGTATATTTTTTAACTGCTCGGGCATTAAATCAATCATCGGATATTTTGTTTTCTGGTCAATTTCTGTTGAATTAGCCTTTTTAAAACCAACAACATTTCTGGCAAATTCAATAACCGCCAACTGCAAACCATAACACAATCCTAAAAATGGAATCTTATTTTTCCGCGCATATTCAATTACTTTGATTTTTCCCTCAATCCCACGCCCACCAAAACCGCCTGGAACAATTAAACCATCAAGCTCTTTTAATTTATTTAAGGCTAACGAATTTTTTTCATAAATTTCCGGATTAATCCACTTTAATTCTGGTTTACGCTTAAAAAACCAAGCGGCGTGCTTAACTGCCTCAATTACCGAAATATAAGCATCAGGCAAAATAAATTCGCCGGTCGCAAAATATTTACCGATAATACCAATTTTAACTTTTCGTTTGGCATTTTTAATTGTCTTAACTAAAGCCCCCCACTCTTTTAAATCTTTTTTCTTTGGACGCAAGTTAAATTTTTTTAAAATTTTTATGCCCAATCCTTCTTTTTGAAAATTTAACGGCACTTCATAAATTGATTCAATGTCTGGAGCAGAAATGACATCCTCCTCGGCAACATTACAAAAAATAGAAATTTTTCTTTTACGCGGTTGATCAAGTGGCTGACCACCCCGACACAAAATAATATCTGGTTGAATTCCGGTTTCATTTAAAAGGCGAGTTGCTTGTTGCGTTGGTTTAGTTTTCATTTCACCAAGTTTTTCCGGAACTGGCAAATAACTAACTAAAATAAAAAGAATGTTTTGAGGTTCCTTTAAATGCATCATTCTGGCGGCTTCAAAAAATAAATTATTTTGATATTCACCAACCGTTCCGCCAATTTCTATTAAAACAAAATTAGCCTGAGTTTTTTGCCCGGCGCGCTTGATTCTTCTAATGATTTCTTCGGGAATGTGGGGGACCGCCTCAACACAACGACCGCCATATTCTAATCTTCTTTCTTTATTAATCACTGTTTGATAAACCCGACCAGTGGTCATGTAATTGTCAGAATAAATATTTTCATCTAAAAATCTTTCGTAATTACCAATGTCTTGGTCAGTTTCATCACCATCTTCAGTGACAAAAACCTCGCCGTGCTCAACTGGATTCATTGTGCCAGCATCAACATTGAGATAAGGGTCGATTTTAATAGCCGTCACACGATAGCCTTGAGATTTTAAAATGCGACCGATTGAAGCAGTCGCTGTTCCCTTGCCAACCCCAGAAAGTACTCCGCCAATAACAAAAATATATTTAGTCATAAAATAAGATTAAAAATTATAAAATAAAACCCTGGGAGCCCTCGAAAATTTTGTCAGTGATGTCAATTAAATTATAAAATTTTATTTACTTAATTTTACCAGATAAAAAAAATTTGCCAAGCCTGCGCTTGGAAAATTCCATTCTTTGTCTTAAAAATTTATAAATTATTTAAAATATTTTCATTCCCCAGGCCCAACGCAACAATGCTGAGACAACAAGTTAGATTTGTTGGTTTGTCAGTTGATTTTTAATTTTTGGTCTTAATAACCGACTCAGTCCGTGAACTGGTTTTTAGTTGTTAGTCTTGGCTATTGGCTTGATCTAAAGTTCTGATTTATGGTCGATTAAAACCAAAAACCAATACCAATAACTAAACTGATTGCCATAACTATAAACCTTAGACTAATCAATTAATTACTTTAACCAACAACCCTAGACTATTTTCTTTAAATACTGTTGCATTGAAAGTTAGAAACCAAGCAATATATTGTGCTAAAATTTTTATCAAATTCCTGCCTCTAAAATATTCAATTCTCTTAAAAAAAATTAACTAAACACAAAATCTAAAATTATTTTACTCCCCTTGATTCAATAAAATCAACGCGGCCAAAGCTAATATTATCCCTAGCCATTGTAGAGTATTTAATTTTTCATGAAAAACAAAAAAACCAAGAAGAACCGTAACAACTAAGGCCAAAATCAACCAAGCTGTTCCCATGATTAATAATTGATTTTTATGCAAAAGCGCTGGCAGCCAAAACATAGAACTTAAGGCATAAAGAATAAGAACTTTAATCATCAGGGCTATGCCGGGTTGCATCCCCCATTTTTTGGCAAAAAATTCTCCAATCGCAAAAAAAATTGAAGAGATAACAAGCCAAACAATGGCCGGAACTTGAATTAAAAAGTTTATCATTTTATTTTTATCTTAATTATACCCCGTGGAGGGCTCGAACCTCCGACCTTATCCTTAAGAGGGATCTGCTCTACCAACTGAGCTAACGGGGCCATTTTTAAATTTTCAATTCGCAATCCCCAATTTTTAAATTTGCCCCTAAAAGAAACTATCCATCTCAAAATACCCTCGAGAAGATTCAAGCCCCCATTCTTAATTCCATCCAATCATTCGACTTAAACGCTTAACGAACAACTAAGCAAAGGGCAATTACAATGTATCTATTAGTTTAATATCTATGCTCCCGGAGGGATTCGAACCCCCAATCTCAGCTTCGAAGGCTGACGTGATATCCGTTTCACTACGAGAGCTTAACAATAAAAAAACACATCTGATCCTCGCCCCCAACATTTTCCTTTAATTTATATATTTCTATTTCTACGACTCGAGCTCGCCAGAATTAAGCATGTGGGCTTTAGCAATTTCTTTGTTAATTTTTTTATCTTTATATAGCTTTTTAATATCCTGATCCATGGTAAACATTTTGTCCTCAGCGCCGGTTTGTAAATGCGTTTTTATTTGAGCAATTTTGTTTTCTCGAATAAGGTGAGAAATAGCAGGCGTATTAACCAAAACTTCACGAGCAGCAATTAAACCACCTTCTTTTTTCGGCAAAAGCTTTTGAGCAATCACTCCTCGCAAAGAAACAGAAAGCTGCACTTTAATTTGAGTCTGCTGACCAGAAGGGAAAACATCAATAATCCGACTAACGGTTTGAATCGCATCCGGCGTATGAAGAGTGCTAATGACCAAATGACCTGTTTCAGCTAAAGTAACCGCCGAAGCAATGGTTTCTAAATCTCTCATTTCACCAACCATAATTACATTGGGATCTTGTCGAACAATTCTTTTCATCCCATCAGCAAAAGACTTCATGTCTCGGCCAAGTTCTCTTTGAGCAATAATACTTTTATTTGATGGAAAAACATATTCAATCGGATCTTCAAGAGTAATAATATGACACTTTCTTTCTTTGCTAATCAAATCAATCATCGCCGCCAAAGAAGTTGATTTGCCGCAACCAGCTGGACCGGTGATTAAAATCAAGCCATTTTGACCACGGACAAAATCATAAGCCGCCTCTGGCATTGCAATTTCTTCCATGGTTGGAATATGAGGTAAAATAATTCGACCAGCCAAGCTGGGATTATTTTTTTCTTGATATAAAGAAATTCTTACCCGCACGCCATTGTTCAAGTCGTAAGAAAAATCAACTCCTTTAGTTTGCAAAAATTCCTCTTTCTGCTCAGGAAGAATAATTTTTTCAATGACACCGTCAATTAATTCTTTATTTGCTGTTGACCAAAAATCAATTGGTTGCAAATCTCCATTAATTCTAAAAATTGGCTGATGGCCAACCGACAAATGAACATCCGAGGCTTTCATTTCAACTGCTTTATTAAAAATTTCATCAATGTTAAAAGTCATATAATTACTAAATTATCCCGACCCCTATCGAGATCTCCGACCAGAAAATCGGAGTCCAATTTTGGTCGAAGCTAATCTTTACTAATTTGTATGATCAATATTAAATTCGTGCTTTGGTAAACCCCTATTTTTTTCTTTCAACATATTGACCAGTCTCTGTATTCACGATAATTATTTCATTAAAATTAATAAAAAATGGAGCACTAATTTCTAATCCGTTTTCTAGCTTAACTATTTTCATTGTTTTGCCTTCAGTGTCGCCCTTAATTGCTGGCGGTGCCTCAATAACTCGATAATCAATTTTTTGTGGCAAATTAATAAGCACTGGATGCCCCTCGAAATAAACAATCGTTACCTCCAATCCTTCCTTTAAGAATTTAACATCTTCGCCAATCGAACCTTTATCTAGAGAAATCTCTTCAAAGGTTTCTAGATTCATAAAATAAAAAGCGTTGCCCTTTTGATAAAGATAATTAGCCTTCGATTTTTCGACATCAGCTTCCTCTACTTTATCGCTGGCATTGAAAGTTTTTTCAATTACCTTGCCAGAAATCAAGTTTTTTAAACTAGTTCTGACAAAGGCTCGCCGTTGAGCAGTCCGAGCATGCTGTGATTTTAAAACCACATACGGTTCACCGTCTAATTTAATAACTGCTCCCTGTTTTTTCAAATCATTCATGTCCATAACTATCTTTTGATAGCTGATAATAATCCCAAATTTCTTGCTCTTTTAATAGTTAATGAAATTTTTCGCTGATGCTTGGCGCAAAGATTTGTTTTGCGACAACCATAAATTTTTCCATAAGGAGAAATAAACTTTTTTAGTCTTTCGACGTCTTGACAATTAATCTCCTCTAGATGATTAGTACAAAAATAACAGTGTTGTCTTCTCATAATAAAATATTAATTTTTTAATTTTTTTGATACTCTCGTTCTCAAATTAATTCTTTAAAAACAAAAGTTTTGTGCTTAATTTTAAAACGGCACCTCTTCAACATTAATTTCTTCTTCTGGCGCTGCTTCAACTGTTGTTTCTTCACTAGAAGATTCATTAACCATTCCTCTTGGCTTTGGCCCAAACCTTAAGTTCTCGGCAACAATTTCTGTCCTATTTCTCTTGGCACCATCAGGTCCTTCCCAGGATCGCGTTTCAATTCTTCCCTCGATAAAAACCATTTGCCCCTTAACTAAATAAGTTTGACAAAGCTCAGCTAATTTACCCCAGGTAACAATGTTGTGAAAATCTGTTTTCTCTTGCTTGGCTCCGCTAGAATCTTTCCATGTTCGACTGGTCGCAACCGAAAAAGAACAAACGGTTTGCCCAGATGATGTTGTCCTTGACTCGGGAGTTCTAGTTAAACGACCAATAATAATTGCCTTATTAACATTCATAATAATAAATTATTATATATCTAAAATATCTTTATGCTCAAGCCTCTCTTCTTTTTCTTGGCCAGATGTATCCTTTTTTTTCTCTAGTTTTTTTTCTTCTTTTTCTGGTTTTTGACTAATTAACCCTTTACTTTTGAAAATTTGCCATCTTAGAATCTGATTAAAAGTTTTTAGTTTTTTCTCAAATTCTTCAACCCTTTCAGTATCTAGTTCAAAATAAACAATTAAACTGTTGGCAACTTTTTCATTTTTAATCAAATAAGCTAATTGTTTCTCTCCCAAATCTTTTTTTTCTAAAACTTTACCCTGAAAATCAATAATTAAATCAACAATTTGATCAATCAAAACTGCCTTCTGCTTTTCGTCAATCTTAGATGAAATTAAACAAATAAGTTCGTAAATCATATGATGATTAGTTTATAATTTTAATTCTATAATTATCCCTTTCAAGATGTTGGCTAAATAAAGTACACTGTTAAGCGTAAGTCAATAACTATTTATTATTTTAACAATTTACAGCCTTTTAGCAAAGAGAAAAAATGATATAATAAAAAGATGAATAACTTATACTTCTTTATTTTAGGGCAAAACCCAACTCTGTCAAGCAGCGAAATTAGTAAACAAATCAAAGGAAGAATTATCGAACTAACCAATAACTTTTTAATTCTAGAATCAAATCAAAAACTTAATTATTCTTTTTTACAAAAAAAACTAGGCGGAACTATTAAAATAGGCGAGGCACTTTCACAGGTTAACATTAACAATATTACCGAAAACATTGATCTTTCTATCTTCAAAGATAGCCTTAGTAAAATTAGCATAAATCTAAAAAAAATTTATTTTGGTTTTAGTGTTTATCAACCAAAGCTGCCGAACAACAACTTATCTTATCAAATAAAGAAATGGGCGATGGAAATAAAAAATTATTTGAAAAAAAAAGGTTTTTCTTCTCGCTGGGTTATTTCAAAAGAAGAGGTTTTGTCTTCGGTAGTGATAACTAAGAACCGACTCTTAAACAATGGCGCTGAATTTGTTTTTTTAATTTCTGGACATCGATCTTATCTTGGTCGAACTTTAAGCTGCCAAGATTTCGAAAAATATAGCCAGTATGATTTTGGTCGACCCAATCGATTAATCGAACACGGAATGATCCCGCCAAAACTAGCGAAAATAATGATCAACTTGGCCAATATTTCTGAAGAAAAAACTATTCTTGATCCATTTTGTGGATCAGGCACAATTATTCAAGAAGCTACGCTAATGGGATATGAAAATATAATTGGCACAGACATTAGTGAGGAAGCAATAAAAAATAGTCAAAAAAATATTAAATGGCTTCTCGAGAAATCAAAAAATCATGATTCAAAATCTAAAATCAAAATTTTTCAAACAGATGTCAGAAATTTATCACTAAAAATAAAAGAAAAGTCAATTGATTTAATTGTCACCGAGCCATATCTGGGCCCGATTAAAAATTTAAATATAAAATCTGAAATATTCAACATTCAATCCGAATTATCGAACCTCTATCTTGATGCTTTTCGACAATTTAAAATGATTTTAAAATCAAACGGAAAAATTGTAATTATTTTTCCTGTTTTAAAAATCAACAATCAATTACATTTTTTGCCAATTTTAGATGAATTAAAAAAATCCAACTGGCAAATGATTAATCCAATCCCGCCAGAATTAAAAAAAAGTCCGGTGATTAGATTAACTCAGCGTGGTTCAATAATCTATTCTCGACCTGACCAACACGTTTTAAGAGAGATCTTCATTTTTACTCCTACCAGCAGTTAGAAGCTGTCCCGTTCTCAATTTTGCAAAGCAACAGATTGGTCGTCTGCTTCGCCCGTTCAGGAATGCGCCTATTCGGCGCACGCAGACGACAAGCATTTAAAATAATTTTAAAGTGATTGAAAGTTTGTCTATTTTTAAAAGGCAAAATTGAGACGGGATGCTCATAATTCCCCGCCTGCCAAAGCCCAACCGAAAATTGATTTAGACTTTTATAATTAATAATTTTAAATAAATTCTGATGAGATTAATTTAATTGGCTGGCGGCGGGCAGGTAGTCAAATTTTATTCACTTCGTTCTAAAATTTAAAGAATTATGGCAAAAATTACCGCTATCACTCAACAAAAAAGAAGCGCACGAGTCAATGTTTTTATTAATGACCAATTTGCCTTTGGTCTTTCTAAAAAAACGCTGGTTGATTTTGATTTATACAATGGCAAATTTTTAAATGAGAAAGAAATCAGCCAAATCTTAGAAAAAGATCAATTGACTAAAGCCATAGAAAAATCATTTCGGCTTTTGGGCATTAGGCCACGTAGCCAAAAAGAAATAGAAAAAAAACTTAAAAAAAAAGAATTTGCGCCAGAAATTATTAAAAAAACAATTACCAGAATCAAAGAACTCGGCTATCTTGACGACAAAAAATTCGCCAAGGCCTGGCTAGAATCAAGAAAGCTTTCGCGCAAAGGCAAATATATTGTTCAGCGAGAGTTAAAAGAAAAAGGCGTGGCTGAAGAAACAATCAAAAAAACCATTTCTCGCTATACGCCAAATCAAGAATTCGAAATTGCTTTAGAATTAGCTGAAAAAAAAATAAAAACCTATAAAAATTTGGATAAATTTAAAAAGCGACAAAAACTAGCAGCTTTACTCACTAGTCGAGGATTTGGTTGGGAAACGATTATTAAAATTTTAGAAAAAATAAAAATATCTTAAAATTTTGCTAAATTTATTTTTTAGCCTTATTAAACAGAGCCCATTTAAATAATCAATTACCCCCTCTCGGTTTCTATCGTCTTAAAAAGAAAATTTGAAAGGTTTAGGCTGAAAAATCTTCTAACGGCCTTTCAATTGTTAACCTTAATTTTCTTTTATCTCCTAAGCTTTCTGCTATGGATTGTAACCTAAAAATTAATTCGGTCATCTCTGATTGTTTTTCTGGAGAAGCCATCATTTTTTCATCTTCAATACGTTCGTTAAAAGTTACATCTTTACGATAAAATTTGTCATATTTAAAATCAAATGCTTTCACTGGTTTAAAAACTGGATTCCCGAATTTATCTTTTGTCCCAGTATCTTGATCAACACTCCAAGTTAATTCTGGACCCAGATGATTTTCCGCCCTCCTATCAAGACCTATGTATTCTCTCCAACGCAAAGCTGGATTTACACCCTTGGGAGCTATGAGACGCGCGAAATCTTCTCTTTCGCCACCACCTTCTCTAAAAAAAGATCCCCAGCCTCTTTCAAAATCCCAAGCTAACCCTCGTAAACCTTGCTTAACAAAAAAACCGTCGGTCCCACTAAGAGTCAACTTGTCATTCATCCGTCCATCTGAAGGATTTTCATAACCAGATTCTGTAGCAACATTGCTCATTTTTTTATTCAGCAAAGTTAACGTGCTATTACTAATCATGGTTTCCAAACGATGGAGATATTCAACTTTTTCCTCTGGTGTCATTTTTTCTATTTCTTCTTTTTTTTGTTCATCCTCAGAACTTTCCCTCACTGTAACTATTATTTTTTCTGAGGAATAACCACTACTTTTATGCTCATCTTTTGATCCTTGACAAGCATTTGTCGGATGATCTTTTCTGCAAATTTTACATAAACCTTCTCCGCATTCTCCGTTCATAAATTTAAATTTAATTAATTAAAAAAACAGCCGCGACTTCGGCTATTTTGTAATCCCATTAGAAAAGATAAACTTTCTAACAGGACAGGTAAAAATATTTTGGCTTTTAAGCTCTCTCTCTCTCTCTCTCTCTGCTAATTTTTTGGCTCAATTTAATCATTTTTAGACGCTTTATTATTTTCTATTTATATTTTAGCAAATTTAAACTTTCTAGTCAAGTTAATAAGTGTTGAGAAGTGTAAATAAAAATAGTTGTCAAAATACACGATCGTGAAAAATGACAACTTTTTATTTTTAGTTATTTTATTTTGTTCGTGTCATTCGTGTGTAATTCGTATTTTTCGTCTCGCTTTCTCTTTGTTTGTAGATTCGGATGAATTCGTAATTTAGAATCGCATCAAGCAAAGCGAAAATGCATCACGTCGCCATCTTGAACTACATATTCTTTGCCTTCAATCCGCCATAATCCCTTTTCCTTGGCGGCTGCTTCAGAACCACTCTTGACTAAGTCTTGCCAATTCATTACCTCGGCTTTAATAAATCCTTTTTCAAAATCAGTGTGAATCACACCAGCCGCCTGTGGCGCCTTGGTGCCCTTTTTTATTGTCCAAGCCTTAGTTTCTATTTCGCCAGAAGTAAAGTAAGTAATCAAATCCAAGATTTCGTAAGATTTTTTAATTAATTTATCTAATCCAGATAAATCTAATTTTAGTTCTTTTAAATAATTTTTTGCTTCCTCGTCGCTTAATTCAGCCAACTCAGATTCAACCTTGGCAGAAATAGCAATAAAATCTGTCTCTTGAAAAATCTTGTCTTCATCAACATTCAAAACATAAATCATTGGCTTAGCGGTCAATAAACTAAGTTCTTTAATTAACTTTAAATTTTCTTCTTCTCTCAGGGCCTGACTAGCCATTTGACTATTATCCAAAACTTTTTTAACTCTGATTAATAATTCAGCTAATTCTTTAGCTTCTTTTTTGCCGGCTTTAATATCTCTTTCTAATCCAGCCAAGCGTTTTTCTACGGTTTGCAAATCAGCAAAAATTAATTCTAAATTAATTGTTTCGCGATCTGATAAAGGGTCAACCCTACCAGTAACATGAACTACGTTTGGATCAGAAAATTTTCTAACCACTTGAACAATCGCATCAACCTCTCTAATATTAGCCAAAAATTGGTTGCCCAATCCTTCGCCCTTATGAGCGTTTTTAACTAAACCAGCAATATCAACAAATTCAATCGTTGTTGGCACAATTTTCGCTGAATTTGAAACTTTAGCCAAAGCATCAAGCCGTTCATCGGGCACAGCCACCACCCCAACATTAGGATCAATTGTACAGAAAGGATAGTTGGCTGCATCAACTTGTTTTTTGGTTAAAGCTTTAAAAAGCGTTGACTTGCCAACATTAGGCAAACCAACAATACCAACGGAAAAACCCATAATTAGATTATTAATTGTCGAGCATAAATTAAATAATAATTCCATTATATCATCAATAGTATTATTGCCAAATTCATTATTTTTTATTATAATAAAAAATAATATTTAAATTATCATTTATCTAAAAATGGCCAAAGGTATCCACAAACACCTTAGAAAGGAAAAAGCAAAAATTCGCCGAGAAATTTTTGATTTAACCAAACAAGAAAACTTAATTCAACAACTTTATGAAAAATTCCGGCGTGACAAAGAGGGTGAAAAAACCAACAATAAAAAATAAAAATGGATTTTAAAATTATTATTTCCTCAAAAAATAAAGTCATAATTGTCGGTTTATTAATTATCATCTTCAATCCAATTTTTGCTGGCTTGTTTTTCTCTTTGTTTATGCGCTCTGAGCCAATGCTAAAAAAAGAAAGCAATCTATTTTTAATTTTATCTTTAGTCTGGGGTGGCTTGCTCTTTATTTTAAGTACTAAATTTTCTCAAATTCTTGGCTTTTGAATATGTCAAAAAAAATCAAGGCTTTAGTTCTCTATTCTGGCGGACTAGATAGTCAATTAGTAATTAAAATTTTACAAGAACAAAAAATAGAGATTGTTGCTCTTCATTTTATTTTGCCTTTTGGCACCGGTTGTTGTTCGGATCAAAAATGTGTTTTAAATTTTTGCCAAATCGCCGGAGTAAAATTAAAGTTAATTGACTGTGCTCACGGAAAAAATTTAAAAGCATATTTAAAAATTATTAAAGAACCACAACATGGCCATGGCGCCGGCATTAATCCTTGCATTGATTGCCGAATTTTTATTTTAAAAAAAGCTAAAGAACTGATGAAAAAACTAAATTGCGATTTTATTGCCACCGGCGAAGTTTTAGGCGAGAGACCAATGAGCCAACATTTGCGAGCTTTAAAATTAATTGAAAAACAAACTGACTTAGAAAAAAAAATTTTAAGACCGCTGTCTGCTAAATTACTAGAAGAAACCGAGGCAGAAAAAAAGAAATTAGTTAATCGCCAGAAACTATATAACATTTCTGGCCGAAGACGCCTCCCCCAAATTGAATTAGCAAAAAAATACGGTTTAAAAAATTATCCCCAACCAGCTGGTGGTTGCTTGCTTTGCGACAAAGAATTTACAAAAAGATTCAAGACAATGTTAAAAAATTTTGGCAATTTAGACGAAAATAACATTGAGCTCTTAAAGCTTGGCCGACATTTCTGGTCAGATAATAGCCTAATTATTATTGGCCGAGATCAAGAAGAAAATAAAAAATTAGAGCAATTAGCTCAAAAAGATGATATTCTTTTGGAACTTGTAAAAATCCCAGGCCCAACCGCTCTAGTTCGGATGAGCGCGTTCATAATGCGCAATTCGGATGCTATTCGCGGCAAAGCAATTTCCGAAGAAACAATTCAAAAAGCAAAGGATTTAATTATCAAGTATGTTAAAAAGGCTCAAAAAATAGAAGAAATCTCCTTCAAAAAAGCTGCGATTGACAAAAAGAAGAAAATTCGATAAGATAAATAAGAATAGATTAAAATTAAAATTATGGCTTATTGTAAAAATTGCAATACGGAAATACGAGAGGGAGGTGTTTTGTGCGAAGAGTGTTTTAAAAAATTTGGTGAGAAAAGAAAAGAAGGAGGCGATGAAATAGCATATAATAAAGATTGGATCGAAAAAACAGCAAAGGAAATTGAACCAACAATTTTAGAACAATGGAAACGCTTAAGACAAAATCCCGAACTGGGAGAAGCGCCCGAAACATCAGCGCGTATTGAAGAAAAGCTTAAAAACCTGGGATTTGAAGTAGAAATTTTTGCTAAAACTGGAATTGTGGCCAAATTAAAAGGCAAAAAAAATGGTCCTATTATTGCCCTAAAAGGAAATTTAGATGCTATGCCAGTACAAGATGATATCGAAGATGAGTCTATTCGTTCAAAAATTCCCAAAGTTAGTCATACTTGTGGTCATGCAGGTGAAATGGCAGCTATGATTGGAACCGCAGAAATTATTTCTAGAATTCCAGCAACTGAAAGAAAAACTATAGCACTAATTTTCCAACCAAATGAAGAACGTTGGGTAAAACAAGACAGTTATGCCCTAAAAATGGTTAGTGAAGGAGCTCTGCAAGGGATAGATTCTATTATTGAAGCTCATCCAATAGTAAAATACCCTGAGGGTACTTTTTTATCTCCAGAAGGAAGATTAAACGCGGCCTCTGGTAGATATAAATTTATAGTTCATCCAAACGAAATGGATGTTTTAGAAGGAAGGTGTCCCGACGCCAACATCCTTCTTTCTTTGGTTATTACAAAAATGGAAAGAAAAAAATCTGGCGGCAAAAATCCTGTTTTATTAAGCTCTCCTTATATAGAAAATACAAAAAAAGAAAATCTAGAAACTGTTTTAGAAAAAAATAGCGTACCCAAAGAGGAGTTTAAAAGCTTCAAAATTACATTAGAAGGAGCTGGCGGACATCCAACAACCACTGAAGGAGCAATAAATTTAACCTTTCTTTCTGCTGAGATAGTTAGCCAGCTTTATAAAAAATATAGGACATCATTATTTTCCTCTTGTGAATGTATCGGCAAAGGTGAAGCTGCTTACAATGTTCTTCCTATTAAAATAGAATTGTGGATAACAATAAGAGGAAAAGATAACTTTGATAACTTTCAATCTGATGTTCAACAAACATTAAAATCAACAACAAAAAATCTAGATGTAAAAAGTGGGATAAAAGAAGAAAATATTGAAGATACTCCATTTGCTTTAGAAGCCGCTTCACTCTCAACAATTCGTATAAATGAAGATTATTACTTCTCTCCACGGAAAGATATTTTTTCTGCTTTAAGAGATACCGTAGAAGCCGAGATGAAATCTAGTGGATTGAAAAAACCACCGTTAGTAGAAAACGCTGGGGAAAAAATGCCTTGTCCAGAAGGTCAATGGAGGCTTTATTTTCAAAAAGGAACCCCACCGCAATTTAATAGTCCAGAATTGATCAAAATTATAAAGGAAGCAGCCCATGAATTTGGAATTACAAATTTTAGCAAAGAACCGTTAGCCGCTGGTTCAGATTTTTCATATATGCAGGAGGGAAGAAAAACCGTACTTTTCGGATGGGGTTGTATTTTTCAAAGAACTTGGGAAAAATTTAAAGCAGAAAAGGTTGGACACCATCATCCAAAATTTAAAGAAGAGGAAGCAACTATTCCCCGTATTTCAAAGGTTTTGGCTCAAACTATTTTGCTGTATTGGGAAAAAAATAAAAAATAATAGTATAAACTAGTATGTTTTTTAACCAAAAAATTGAAACGATGTCTACTAAAAAGCAACAAAAAATGCAGTGGTATCAGCTCAAAAAAGTTTTAATTACTGCATGCCAAAATTCAAAATTTTATAAAAAGTGGTTTAAAAAATACCAGATTAACCTTAAAAAAATTAAAAATTTCAAAGATTACGAAAAACTACCACTTATGGATAAATTCCAAATTTTAGATAATAACCCTTTTGATTTTGTGTCCTGTCAAGAAAAAGATTTATTTGGAGTATTTTCAAGCGGTGGAACTGCCGGGCGTTCAAAATTAATTTTAAAAGACAAGGAGTCTTTCAATTTTACGGCCAACGAAGAACTGGGAATATTTTTTAAAGCAATGAATCTTAATCAAAAAGATAGAATCGCCATTTTGGCTACCGCAGGCATCTCAAGTGCTTTTCACAAAATAGTATTAGGGAGCTTGGCTTATGGCCTTATGATTATTCCCCTTGGTTCCGGAACAGACATAAAATTTACTGCTGAAATTATGAAAAAAATGAATGCAACGATATTTTGGTCATCGGCTATTTTTACTCTAGCTTTAACAAAAAACATAGTAGCTCTTGGATTCAATCCTGCCAAAGATTTCTCTATAAAAAAAATTGTCTGCAGCGGAATGCCTCTATCTGATAATATTAGATTTTTTCTTGAAAAAACCTGGGGAGCCGAAGTTTTTATGGCTGCCGGAGCTGCTGAATTTGGAGTTCTTGGTTTTGAGTGTAAAAAACATGACGGGATGCACATATCTCCCGAATATCTCTATTGGGAAATCCTAGATCCCGAGACTCACAAACCAGTTTCTGAAGGGAAAATGGGCGAATCAGTTTGCTCTTCTTTAAAAAATCTGGCTTTACCGCTTTTTAGGTATCAAATGAATGATTTGGCAAAAATTACCTATAAAAAATGTGACTGCGGCAGAACTACTCCACGAATTTGGCTATTAGGAAGAACACAAGAAACAATTTTTATTGGCGCCCATAAAGTATACGGATATCAAATAGAAGAAGCATTAACTTCTCTTAAAGAAATGTCTGGAAATTATCAATTATTGGTATCCGAAAAGCAAGGAAAAACTAATTTTAATTACAAAATAGAAACCCTAAAATCTGGACAAGAAAAAAATATAAATCTATTAACCCAAGTAAAAATTAAACTAGAAAATATTTCAGTCACCTTTTCTCAGGGTATCCGTGAAAATCGTTTTATTGTGAAGGTCAAACTTGTTGCTCCAGATACTCTAGAAAGAACCAGCAGGGGAAAAATCAAAGATCGAATTTTAGATTTAAGAGAAAAATTATATAAGGGTTATTAATAAAATTCTTTCCATGATTTTAGAATTATTCATCAGAAAGAATGTATTAATCTTTTTTATTTAAAAAATGAAAATAAAAATTAACAAAAAAGATACACCTGATATCGCCAAACTAATTAAGCATTGTGGTTATGCTGAACTGAGCGATCGAAAAACCGGACAAAAAAGCTTTACTCGTCGACTTGGACCTTATTTTTATCCACGCTTTCATATTTATGTTGAAGAAGAGCTAACCAATAATATTTTTTTAACATTACACTTAGATCAAAAACAACCATCGTACAAAGGCTGCCCGGCTCACAGTGGTGAGTATGAAGGCGATCTTATCGAAAAAGAAGCAAGGCGCATAAAGAATTATATTGAAAATGAAACAAAATAAAAAAGAATTTTATCTGCTTTTAGATAATATTCGCTCATTGTTTAATGTTGGCGCCATTTTTCGAATAGCTGATGCAATTGGTGTTAATAAAATTATTTTAGGCGGGATTACTTGCCAGCGTGAATCAGCCGGCAAAAAAGAATTAAATTTTAAAATAAAAAAAACTGCGCTCGGTGCAGAAAAAATAATCCCCTGGGAACACACTTGTCAATCTTGGCGAGTAATTGAGAAGCTGAAAAAAAAAGGTTTTCAAATTATTGCTCTAGAACAAACCAAAGAAAGTATTGATTATAAAAAAATTAAACCAAAATTTCCTTTAGTGCTAATTGTCGGCAACGAAATTAACGGAGTTTCTAAAAATCTTTTAAATCGAACTGATAAAATTATTGCCTTGCCAATGCAAGGTCAAAAAGAATCACTCAACGTTGCAGTGGCTACTGGGATTGCTGTTTACGAAATTAACAAATATCGATTTTGAATATATAATTAAAATATGAACGATATTTTTACTCCAGAAGAACAAAAAAAATTACTAAAAATTGCTCGTCAAGCAATTGAAGAATATTTAAAAACTGGGAAAATTAAAAAATTTGAAATAAAAGGTAAACTAAAAGAAAAAAGAGCGGTTTTTGTGACATTAAAAAATGGCGATGAACTGCGCGGTTGTATTGGTCATTTAGAAGCTTATCAACCACTTAATGAAGCAGTCTCAGAAATGGCTGTGGCTGCGGCAGTAAATGACAATCGTTTTCTGCCAGTAACTCTAGAAGAATTGCCTGAAATTAAAATTGAAATTTCAGCGCTTTCGCTAATGGAAAAAATCGATAATATTTCAAAAATAAAATTAGGTAAACACGGGGTGATGATAAAAAATGGTTCTTGTGGTGGCACATTTTTACCTGAAGTAGCTGAACATTTTAATTATAATTTAGAAGAATTTTGCAATTCGCTTTGCTCGCATAAAGCTGGTTTGCCAACGGATTGCTGGCGTGACCATCAAACAGAAATTTATATTTTTACAAGCTATAAAATAAATGAATAAAAATGGAAGGTCCAATTGTTTTAAAAAACAATAAAAACCAACAGCTTGTTGGTATACTCCACAAACCAAAAACAAAAAAGAAAGTGCCGCTTGTTATTGTTTGCCATGGATTTTGGGCAAGCAAAACTCGTCCTCGATTCGTTGAATTGGGGAGAGAGTTAGAGAAAAATGATATCGCTACCCTACGCTTTGATTTTGCTGGCTGTGGCGACTCACAAGGTGATTTTAAAAAAACTAATTTGTATGATGAAATTAAAGACCTAGAATCTGTTTATAAATTTGTTAAAAAATTAAAATTTATCAATAAAAACAAAATTGGAATTTATGCCGAAAGCTTTGGCACAATTGTTGCCACACTTTTCATTAATAAACATTCGAAAATAAAAACACTTGTTCTCTTGGCCCCCGCCCTAAATCAGAAATATCTTATAAAATCTCTTTATACGCGAGAAGAAATAAAATTTTGGAAAAAAAATAATTATTTAGACATTAAAAAAGGACGAGTTGGTATAAAATGGTTAACGGCCGTTGAAAACAAAGATTTTTCCAATGAAGCAGAAAAAATAAAAATGCCCACTTTAGTTGTATTTGGATCAAAGGATAAGGTTGTTCCGCTGAAAGAAAGTAAAAAAGTATTTCAAAAAATAAAATCCTATAAAAAATTGATCGAGATTAAGAATGGAGATCATACCTTTATGGAACATCTGCCAAAAAAAGAACTAATCAAAGTCTTAACTTCTTGGTTTAAAAAATGCTTGAAATAAAATGTCAATAAAAAAATATCAAGCTAAAAGAAAATTTGAAAAAACATCAGAACCAAAAGGAAGGATAGAAAAAACTAATAAGAAACGCTTTGTTATCCAAGAACATTGGGCCTCTCATCATCACTTTGATTTTAGATTAGAAATAAATGGGGTTTTAAGATCGTGGGCAATACCCAAAGAGCTGCCAAAAAAAGAAAAAATAAAAAGACTAGCAGTCCAAGTTGAAAATCATCCAATTGATTACATTAATTTCCATGGCATTATTCCATCAGGACAATATGGCGCCGGCAGAGTAGAAATTTTTGATAAAGGAAAATATAAAATGATTGAGCAGGATAAAAATAAAATCATTTTTGAATTAAAAGGCAAAAAAATAAAAGGTCAATATATTTTGATCCGAATGAAAAATACTAAAAATTGGTTAATTTGGAAAATAAAATAATATGATTCTCATTTACACAACTTTTCCCAATAAAAAAACAACAGAAAAACTGATAAAAAAAATCTTGAAACTGCGCTTGGCAACTTGTATTAATTATTGGCCGATTGAATCGCAATATCTTTGGAATAAAAAAATAGAAAGAGCTCAAGAACTGATTCTAATAATTAAAACAATTAATAAAAATTATCAAAAAATTGAAAAAATAATAAAAGATGAGCATCCTTACGAAACACCAACAATTTTATCCTGGCCAGTGGCCAAAGTTGAAAAAAAATATTTGAAATGGCTACAAAATGAAATAAAATAACCAAACGCCATTCTTTTTTATTTAAAAATTAATCCTTGTTGATTAATTCGAGGCTTTTCTGTTTTACTAAAAACTTTAATTTGGCCATAAACACCGTCATAGCCAGCCGTTCTATTAACCTTGCCTTTTCTCATTTTAATAATCCCTTGAGCAATTTTTTCAGTGGTTATTTTTTTTAATTCTTTTTCTGATAAATCCAAAAGAATCTTGAATTCATTGGTCGTTCTGTTAATCATTGATAAATATTCTTCTTCAACTTTTTTTGATAATTTGCTAACCTTCATTGCCTCAGCAATAATTTCCTGCAAAGGAATAAGGCTTTTAAATGGAATGACACCTGATGGCGCTTCTCCTTCAGGCCGATCAGCTAATTCATTAACTCTATTCATCACGCCAACAGTCAGGGGTTTGCCACAAACAGGGCAAACGCCATTTCTTTGAATCGTTTCTGCTGGTGTTAAACAAACATTACAAGCCCGATGACCATCGTAATGATATTTTCCTTCTTCGGGAAAAAATTCAATCGTTCCTATGAGCCCAGACTGACGCTGGAACGAAGAACCATTTTTAATGGCTTCGATAATATCTTTGTAAGTTGGCGTGATAGGAAACTCGAAAACCGTGGCTTCACGACCAAGGTTCTTGGGCGAATGAGCATCAGAACAAGAAATGATCGCGACTCGGTCTAACTGTGATAACCGCCAATTCATCGCCGGATCAGAAGATAAACCAGTTTCAATCGCATAAATATATTTTGTTAAATCATCAAAACATTCTTCTAAAGAATTAAAGCCTGATTTTGAACCAAAAACAGAATACCAGGGCGTCCAGATATGGGCTGGCATAATTAAGGCCTCAGCTGAAATATTTAAAGCAATTTTAACAATTTCTTTAGCATCAATGCCTAGCATTGGCCGACCATCTGACTTTAAATTTCCTAATAAAGATAATTGAATATTAAATTTTTCAACGCTAGCTAAATCAGGCATAAAGACAACCAAGTGAACACGGCGCCCCTTATTATTTTTAGTATAAATACAGGAAACCTCAGTTGTTAAAATAAAATTAACGAGATTGTCTTTAGCTTTTTTTAATTTAAAAAGACCATTATTTAATGGTTCAAGTTTTCTTTTAATTTCTTTCAACCAGAGTGGGTGAGTAAAGTCACCAGTGCCAATGATTTGAATGCCCTTGAGACGTGCCCATTTATCTAAATTTTCCAAGTCCATTTGTGGCGAAGTGGCCCGAGAATATTTTGAGTGGAGGTGGAAGTCAGCGATATATCGCATATATTAGTTGTTGGTTATTAGTTATTAGTTTTTAGTTCTAGTTTCTTGGTTTTTTAGTTATAAAACTAATGACTAATAAACCAAAACCAATAACCAAGAAACCATCAACTAACTTCATTATATCAAAAAGAACTCAAAAAATCGAGTTCTTTTTGAATAGTAATTATTACAAATTAATTTAATATTATCATACTTTAAGCAACTCTGCATTATTTGCAAGTCCTTTTTCTACCTCTGGTAATTTTTTTTGCCACTCTTCATTTCCATATACTGAGCATCTAACAAAATGCCTATAATCTTTTTTACCACCCTCTTCAACTGGTTCTAATCCCACACTAAAAGTTACACCTTTTATATCGGAAACAACCTCTCTGTTATAATGATATTTGCCCTCTTCTTTACCACCGAAAACAATGTCTTTTAATTCTTTATTTTCACCTCTTAAAACATCATTTACCAAATTAAACATTTCTGCTTTTTCATGACCAAAGACTCCTTCACTCTCTAAATACTCGAAGTTCGGCCCGCCAACCATCATGCTTGGCGCTTGTTCTACTTTTCCTATACTTTCTAAAAGAGATTTTAAAAAATCTGCCACTTGCTTTTCTGCTTTTGTTATTTTCTCAACCTCCCCTCCTTTAAAATGAACAAGAATTCTTTCCCTAGATTCTCCTGAAGGGAAACGTCGAGCAATTCTCTCTAAAATGTAGGCCTTAACTCTTTCTGCTCGACCTTGTCCTAGTTCAGCATTAATTTCCATTTCTCTTTCTCCCATAAATTTAATTTTAGTTAATTCAAAAATAACCGCGACCATCGGCTATTTTATAAATAAAAATATTTTTGTGTTTCTATATATATATCTCTCTCTCTTCTTTTTAAACTTAATTTAGTCATTTCTATATCTAATTTATTATTCTAAATTCTAGCACATTTCAAAATTTTGTCAATAACACTTCTATTTTCGTGTCATTCGCGTGTCATTCGAGTGCTTCGTGTCGCCTTGGTAGTAAATAAAAATTTTACCTTTGTTATTTTTTTCGTCCAAATATTTAATTTCCTCATTTGGCCAGTTGGGCAAAGAAAATGCCAAAGAGTAAATTCGCGCACCAAACTTTAGCTCTTTTTTAAATTTGACAGAAAGTTTTTCCATAATTTTACCAGGGAAAAGATAACAAAAAATTACATCAGCTTGAGATAAATCAGCCTGAAAAAAATCTTGATTAATGATTTTAGTTTTAGATTTTTTAAACCAAACATTAAGCCGGGCAACGAACAAAGCAGCTAAAGAAATTTCATAACCAAAGCTTTTAACTCCGTATTTTTTCTCTGCCTCAATCAAAAAAGTTGCATCGCCACAACCTAAATCAAATAATTTTTCTTCTTTTTTTAATTGCATTAACTCAAAAATTTTTTGCTGATATTTAATTGGTCGCGCAATAAAAGGAATGCCTGTTCTGAACATCCCCAGAGCCAAAAAAAAATAAAAAAAAGAAAGAGCCAAGATTGCCAACAATAAAAAAAATAAAAAAATAATCGTTAAAAACATAATTTAAAATATTAACACATTTTATCTTAATGGCAATAATACAAAATGACATTGTTCTGGCGATGGCCTACTTTCCCCTAGTCGAAACTAAGATATCATCGGCGCTGGAGTGCTTAACTTCCGAGTTCGAGATGGGATCGGGTGTGACCACTCCGCTAAAATCACCAGAACAATGTCATTTTGTTAAAAAATTAACATTGTTTAAAATAAGCTTTTTGAAAAGTAATAAAGTCTTATATGGGTCCTAATCGAAAAAATGACTATTAGTACGGCTTGGCTCAAACCCTTGCGGGCCTTTCACCTACCGCCTATCAACCAGATAATCTTTCTGGAGTCTAAAAAGGTTAATCTTGGGGACAGCTTCACGCTTAGATGCTTTCAGCGTTTATCTTAACCAAACGTGGCTACCCAGCCATGCCCTTGGCAGGACAACTGGTACACCAGAGGTTTGTCCTTTCCGGTCCTCTCGTACTAAGAAAGGGACCCCTCAACCTTCAACGCTCACCGTAGATAGGAGACCGAACTGTCTTACGACGTTCTGAACCCAGCTCACGTACCGCTTTAATTGGCGAACAGCCAAACCCTTGGGAGCTTCTCCACCCCCAGGATGCGATGAGCCGACATCGCTAACTTCATTATTGCTAATGAGATTGGACTATATCTTCTTCCTTTCATTTTTAAAATAATGATGAGGAAGCTGGCGTCTTAACCCGTCGCTCTTGACGGATTCCCTTCGAAATTATATCGAAGAAGTCTCTACGGGGTCATAACTCAATTTATAATTCATAGTTGGAACAATGAATGGTTTAATGATTTTATTTAGCAAAGAAATGCTTTCTTTCAAAAATCTAATTCGATAATATTTTTTATCTCGATTAAGTCGCGCTCTTAAACCTAGCTGACGCAAAAGATAAATTAACCTTTTTTGATCAGTTAAGCTAAATTGCTGACTATTGAGATAAACATCGTTTTTTCTAGATTTGCTTCCATCATCCATAAACCAAACTGCCAAAATTAAAGGATCTAATTTTAAATCTTGAGGAATAATTTTTTTACCCTGCTTATAAAATTTATAAAACAAATCTGAAATTTCTGGATATTGTCTAGTAAAAAATCTATAAGCTGAACGTTGGTTGTCTATTTTTCTAAAAATTGGTTTTGATCGACAAATATTTTTCAGAATAGAAAATTTCCAATCAACATAATCCTTTGCTTTAAAAGAGTGATTAATCTCTAGAAAAGCATCTTGACGACCATCTATAATTCTTAGATAACCATCACCTAAAATTGATCCAATAATTAATGACTTTTGAATTTGAGTTAGACTTCCCACGGTATTGTTCATAATAATTTATTATGGCTCTTTTTAATTATGAAGTCCACCGTTATAAGCCAGTATTTTTTGTAGAACATTTCTGTTCTAGGCGCCCCGATATATTAATATTAAGGTGCCGAACCTGGTCGTCGATATGGACTCTCGGACCAGACAAGCCTGTTATCCCCGGAGTAGCTTTTATCAGTTGATCTTTG
>Ga0208244_100510_pt1 | contig 36457 bp, 28 predicted proteins | sample SubbioCR12Aug_5A_FD_184828 | JGI IMG/M metagenome (GOLD analysis project Ga0208244, IMG submission 184828) | Serpentinite rock and fluid subsurface biosphere microbial communities from McLaughlin Reserve, California, USA - CR12Aug_5A (SPAdes) | ecosystem: Environmental > Terrestrial > Deep...
ACGAGGAAAGCCAATTTAAACTTTATCCATCAGGACAAGGGGAAAGATAATTTCTTTCTCCTTTGTCTTGAAAAATATTATTTACTTTATATCCTCGTAAAAAGTTGCATTAATTACTTGAATTTAGTCATTAATAAAATTCATCATATAATAATTAACTAAACAAAACTATCAGAAATGAACAAAACTATCAAATTTCTTAGCTTGTTGCTGGCAATTCTTATAATTCCACAGCTTGCTTATTCTCAAAAAAAATACACTTTCGAAAGTGTAGAAAACGACCCACTAAATGCCAGAATTTACACTCTTGAAAACGGCTTAAAAGTTTATTTATCAGTATATAAAAACGAGCCAAGAATACAAACTGCTATTGCAGTAAGATCAGGTGGAATGAACGACCCCGCCGAAAACACAGGCCTTTCACATTATTTAGAGCATCTAATGTTTAAAGGAACAAGCAAGTATGGATCGTTGAATTGGGAGAAAGAAAAAGTTTATTTGGATAAAATAGATAGCCTTTATGAGGTTCACAGTAAACTTACAGATGCCAAAGAAAGAGCAGAGCTTTATAAAATTATTGATGCTGTTTCTTATGAAGCATCAAAATATGCTATCCCTAATGAATATGACAGAATGCTGTCCATTTTAGGCGCAAGAGGAACCAACGCTTACACAAGCTTAGACGAAACTGTTTATATAAACGATGTTCCTTCAAATCAGCTTGAAAGATGGCTAATGATTGAATCGGAAAGATTTAGCAATCCTGTATTTAGATTGTTTCACACTGAGTTGGAAACTGTTTATGAGGAAAAAAACATAAGCCTCGACAACGACGGAAGAAAGCAAATGGAAACACTAATGCTGGCTCTTTACCCTAATCACCCTTATGGCACTCAAACTGTATTAGGGTCTCAGGAGCATCTTAAAAATCCGTCTATCATTGCTATTCGCAACTATTTTAACGCAAGATATGTACCCAATAATATGGCAATTGTAATGTCAGGTGATTTCGACCCCGACCAGCTTATTGTTCTTATTGATAAGTATTTCGGGAAAATGCAACCAAGACCTTTACAGGACTATAACTTCCCTGCTCAGCCGGAGGTTACCTTAACTGAAAAAGAAGTTTTTGGTCCACAAGCCGAAAACGTTATGTTTGGATTTAAATTTTCGGGTGTAGGCACTCAAGAAAATGAAATTCTTAGCATAGTAAATATGATTCTGTCTAATCAAAGAGCAGGCCTTATCGACCTAAATATTAACCAGGCTCAGAAAACTCTTGGTTCAGGTTCGTGGATTTACAATAAAAACCAGTATGCTGCTCACATGTTTTCAGGTAGTCCAAAACAAGGACAATCGCTAGAAGAAGTAAGAGATTTGTTGTTGGCAGAAATTGAAAATCTTAAAAAAGGGAACTTTGAAGATTGGCTTTTACCAGCGGCAATAAACAATTTGAAAATCAGAGAATTAAGAGGATTGCAGAGCAACAATGGAAGAAACAATGCTATGGTAAACAGCTTTGTAAAACAAACTGATTGGGCTGATTATGTAAAAAGATTTGAAAGGCTGGAAAAAATCACAAAACAAGATATTATTGATTTTGCAAACAAGTATTATGGCGACAACTATGTTGTTGTTTATAAAAGAAAAGGCAAGGATGAAAATATTCTAAAAATTGAAAAACCTCAAATTACGCCAGTTGTAATAAATCGTGATGTAGAAAGCGATTTCTTTAAAACAATTGCTGGCATGAAAGCCGAAAAAATTGAACCTGTTTTTATTGACTACAAAAAAGACATAAACCATCATAAAGTAGGAAAAAACATTCCGATGCTTTACCAGAATAACGATGAAAACAGTCTGTTTACATTGTATTATGTATTGGAAATGGGCAACAACCACGATCCTCTTCTTAGCTTAGCAATTAGCTATCTTGAGTATCTTGGTACAAACAAATATACTCCAGCTGCTATAAATCAGGAATTTTATAAACTTGGCAGCAACTTCAATGTAAACTCCGGAGACGATCGCTCTTTTGTATTCCTTAGTGGACTTGAGGAGAATTTCGATAAAAGCCTTATCCTTTTTGAGCACCTTTTGGCAAATTGCGAACCCAATGAAGAAGCTTTGGAAAATCTAAAAAGAGACATTATTAGATCAAGAGAAAACAGCAAACTTGATAAGAGGTCTATATTCTGGAACGCCCTGTACAACTATGGTTTGTATGGAGAAAACAGCCCATTACTACGTCAGATATCAAATGAAGAATTGATGAAAGTGACAAGTGATCAGCTAATTTCAAGACTTCGCAAACTTACTTCATACGAGCATAAAGTTTTATATTATGGCGTAAGAGAGCCAAAAGCTCTTTCAAAAACTCTTGCAAAGCATCATAAAGTGCCTAAAAAGTTTTTGCAATTGCCGGAAGAAAAGTTTTATGATGTGATTGACCGTGAGGGAAGAACAGTTTTTGTTGTTGATTATGATATGAAACAAGTGGATTTGCTTCTATTCTCTAAAGCTGCACCTTTCCAAAGACATCTAAATACTCAAATAAACGTATTTAATGAATATTTTGGCGGTGGAATGTCGTCTATTGTTTTTCAAGAACTTAGAGAGGCTAAAGGGTTGGCTTATTCTGCTTTTGCAAGTTTTACAAATCCAAGTCGCGTTGAAAATAGTCACGTAATTTATTCATTCATAGGGACTCAAAACGATAAACTATATGATGCATTAAGTGCAATGAACGACCTAATGATTAATATGCCGGTTTCTGAATCAAGCTTCTCTGCTGCTAAAGAGGCAATTACTGAAAGAATTAGAACTCAAAGAATTTCTCGCGCAAGCATTCTGTTCAATTATATTAACGCCCAAAAAATGGGTTATGAAACAGATATAAGAAAAGAATTGTTTGAAACTGTTCCGGGAATGGACTTCAAAACTCTTCAGGAGTTTCAAAATAAATATGTTAAAGGAAATGAATTTAATGTTCTTGTGTTAGGTAAAAAAGATGAACTTAATTTAGAAGTTCTCGAAAAATTTGGGAAAATTCAATTCCTGACATTGGAAGAAATTTTTGGTTTTTAATAAATAATAAATTCACCCGGAGAGACTGCTTTAAAGCGCTGATAATTTCTAAATATGCTGAAATTAAATAGATTCGCTTTATCGCAGTCTCTTTTTTTGTGTTTCCATTAATAATCGCCCTATGTCATTTTTAAATAAAAAGCAGTAAATTTGACCACTGTTGATGATAGAATACCAACATCAATAAATAAGCATGGGAAAAAATCACTCAGGAGGAAAATCTTCCGGTTTATATTTTCTAAAGGAACTAAATTATAACGTTCCTGAATTTTTTGTGCTTTCGCACGATTTTCTTAATAAAATATTTCAAACCGATGAATTTGAAAAATCATCGGTTTCTTTATCTTCAGATGCCAGGGTTTTAAATGAGTTTTACACTAAAGCTCAGAAACACATTGAGAGTATTAAAATTCCAGAAGACGTAATTGATGAAATAAAAACCAAATGCATTTCAACGTTTTCAAGTAGCCTTATGGCTGTTCGCTCATCAGCAAAAGCAGAAGATTCTGCTGAGTATTCTTTTGCAGGACAGTATTCATCATTTTTGTATGTTTCTCCTGATGCGCTTGAAGATAGAATAAAAAAATGCTTTGCCTCTCAATGGAATCCAAATGCTCTAATGTATATGTTTCTTACTTATGGTAAGATTATTCCCCAAAAAATGTCGGTTATTATTCAGAAAATGATAAACGCCACTGTTTCTGGAGTTGTTTTTACTATGGATACAGGCGGCAACCTGAATAATCTTATAATTTCCGCAGCATACGGAGCCGGAGAAGGCATTGTAGGAGGTAAGGTAAATGCTGATTTATTTTATTTCGACAGGCAAAGTTCAAATATTTATCAGAAAATAGCTATCAAAAACACTGCTTTTATTTACAACCCTAAAGTTATAAATAATTTAAGTGAAGCTTCAATTGAAATAGAAAAAGCCAATAAACCATGCTTATCGAGAGAGCAAATAGTATTTCTTTCCGAAAGAGCACTTAATGCAGAAAAAAGCTTTCATAAACCCCTAGATATAGAATTTTCTATTGATGCTGAAGGCCAAGTCTATTTTCTACAAGCTCGTCCGATTACAACTATATATCAGGATAATTTAAAGATACTCGACAATACAAATATTTCCGAATCGTATCCGGGCATAACACTTCCTCTTAGTATAAGTTTTGCAAAAAATAATTACTATCACGTTTTTAAAGGAACCGTGAATGCTGTTGGTGTAAACATCAACAATTTTCCAAATATGGAAGATGTGCTTTCTAACCTTATAGCTGGCGTTGCCGGCAGAGTATATTACCGCTTAGACAATTGGTATAAAACTCTTTCTTTGGTTATTCCCGGGAAAAAAAGTATGCAAAATTGGGAAACCAGCCTTGGACTTAAGCAGGGAAGCTTTCAACCAATTAAAGTTTCTAGCATTCAAAAAGTAAAATCAAAAATCAGGTTAGCAAAACTTGTATTATACCATAACAAATGGAGTAAGAAGTTTTTCTACTCATTTTCAAAAGATTACAACAAATTATCGTCATATAATTATAGAGAAAAAAAGCCAAAAGAGGTTTTTACGTTTATTGAAGATGTCTCAGCTTCCTTGTTTGATAATTGGTATCCAACATTAATAAACGATCTAATTGCTTTCAGAAGTTATGGCAAGCTAAAAAAAATTATTAAATCACTAGGATTCGAAGATGATGAGAATATAGCAAACGACCTTCTTTGCGGTATTTCCGATGTAGAGTCTGAAAAACCCCTACTCACTTTGCTTGAAATGGTTGATAAGGTGAAGAATAATTCTCATTTATCGGAAGTATTCAACACAAATGATTCATTATCAATTTATTCAAAACTAAAAACCAACGCTGATAATAATCTTCTTGAAGATATTTATAAATATTCAGAGCAATATGGTGACAGAACCACATCAGAACTTAAATTAGAAACAGCATCATTCAGAAATAATCCTGAAAAGGTTATTGAATTGATAAAGAGCCATTTAAATTCAAGAATTTCTAAAGAAGAGATAAAACAGAATCAGCAAAAAATTAGACAGAGGGCAGAAATGCTTACAAATAAAAAGCTTAATCGATATTCTTTGCAAAAGCTATATTATAATTACATTCTTAAATTAGCTCGAAACACTATAAGAAACAGAGAAAACATGAGGTTTTGTCGCACACGAGCATACGGATCGGTGAAAGAATTGTATGCATACATAGGCGTTGAAATGCAAAAAGCTGGTGTGATTTTACAAAAAGTCGACATTTATTATCTTGATATTGAGCACGTTAAAAACTTCTGCCTACACAATGACACTTCAAATCTCGAATCATTAATTGATAATCGCAAGAAAGAATACGATATATATGAGAAGATTACTTTGCCGGATAGAATCATTTATCAAGCGGAACATCCTCCATATAACGAAGAAATCGTTATTGATTCTACACTAGAAAATGAACTTAAAGGCATAGCCGTAAGCAAGGGAACTGTGCTTGCAAAAGCTATAGTTGTTGATGAACCTGACTTAACCCTTAATGTGCACGATTCAATTTTGGTTACTAAAATAACTGACCCTGGTTGGATTTTTCTAATGTCGAAAGCTGCAGGTTTAATCAGCGAGAAAGGATCATTATTATCACATACGGCAATTGTTGGTCGTGAATTAGGAATTCCTACAATAGTGGGCGCCGAGAAAGCCACAACTTTAATACATACTGGCGATGTTGTTTTTATGGATGGCTCTACGGGTTATATTAGAATTGAAAAATAAAGCAGAAAATACAATGTCAACAAACTGATTATGAAAATATTAACAAAATACCATAAAGCAATTGGCATAATAATTATCTTATCTGTTTTGGGAAGTTTTTATCTTCTTAAAGATGGAATTAGAATAGATAATTCGCTTGATATTTGGTTTGTTCAAGATGATGAAGTGTTTGAAAATTATACTGATTTCAGAAAAAGATATTCAAATGATGAGATTGTTGCAATTTATGTAAGAAGTGTTGATGCATTTGATATAAAAGTTGTGGAAAAAATGATGCTGATGAGCAGCGAAATTGATTCTCTCGATTTTGTGCACAGTGTTTTTTCACCGGCGTCAGCGCCCTTTATTGCAGCAACTTCCCTTGGTCCAAGAATATCTGCATTACTCCCTTCTGTTCCTCAATCAGAGCATCAAATTAATATTTTCAAAAACAGAATTAACTCCTACCCCCATTATAAATCCTTGTTTTTCGATAAGTATGAAAAAGGATTTATGGTTTATGCTATGCTTAGAGCAGTAGAAGGCGAATTATCTAATCCTGAATATGTTACAGAAATCAAGGAAATTGTTAATAAGTATTTCTATCAGGCCCATTATGGCGGAATCCCTATTATAAATGAAGCATTGAACAACACAACAGCAAAGGAAAGTGCGAAAGTTTCAATTTTAAGCATATTGGCCGTTATAGTTCTACTCTTTGTGTTTCTTAGAAAATGGAGATATGTTGTAATTTCTGTGTTGTCGGTTTTGATTCCTGTAATATGGCTATTTGCAGCTTTCACTTATTTTGATGGTGCATTTAATATGATTACTGTTGTAATTCCAACACTCCTATTAATAACCGGCACAGCAACTTCAATTCATATAGTAAATATTTGCCATCGGGAATTTGTCTCTTCCTCCGCTTCTGTCGAGGAATCATTAAAGAAAGCATTAAAATATGTATTTGTTCCCTGCCTGTTTACGGCTACAACAACTATGGCGGGATTTATCTCCCTTTATGCTTCTTCAATTGAAGTAATAAAACAAACAGGAATCTTGGCAGCGATAGGAGTTGCACTAGTATTTATTTGCTCATTTGTTGTTACTGCCGTTGCTTTTTTATTGTTTCCGCCAAAAAAGGAAAAACTCAATTATCAAAGTATTCAACTAGCGTCAAAAACAAATCTTATTACAGGATTCTTTTCAAAAGTGAATATAAAACAACCCAAATTAGTTATGATAATATTCCCTCTGACTATTGTAATTGCCTTGTTTTCAATCACTAAAATGCGAACCGAAACTTATCCCTTCGATTACCTTGAAAAAAACTCAACAGTTCTTAATGACAATTTTATAATAGAAGAAAATGTTGGCCCCTTTTTGCCGGTTGAAATTCTGCTTATAAAGGATTCAGCTTTCAATCTTTACGATATTCAAAAAGTTATAGATTTTAAAACAAAGCTGAATGAAACAGGGTATTTTGCCAACCTATTTTCTACTGCTGATATACTTGGATATTTAAATTCTGCATTATATAAATCTGATAATCATTATTTTCCGAATAATGTGGTTGTTGCGGAGAGGCTGCTGCAAATTTATCTTCAAAATCGAACAGATAAATTTCAAAAATATGATAATGAAGACTTTACCGAGCTTAGAATTAGCGCAACTACCAAAATTGCATCCTCAGCCGATTATGAAATTATTCTTGAAAAAATATTTGCTGCTTTTAATGAAGTATTTACTAATTCCGAAGGTATAACTTTATCGCCAAGAGGTTATCTACCTATGTATGTTGAAATGAATAACCATATTATTTGGGGTCAGATTCGTACATTTTTAATAGCCTTCTTCTTAATTCTTGCGCTTATAGTGCTGTGTTTCAAGAGCTTCAAACTAGCGCTTCTCTCACTTTTGCCAAACTTGTTCCCAATAGCATTGATTCTTATAGTAATGTGGATGTTTGGGATTGCTGTAGACCAGAGTACTGCTGTAATTACTTGCATAATTCTTGGCGTTGCATTCGACGATTCAATACACCTTATGTATGCATATCAAAAAGAAAGAAAAAAAGGAGCTTCCGCCAAAGTTGCGGCAGATATAAGCCTTGACCGTACTGCATCTGCAATGATATCTACATCTATTGCTTTATTTGCGGGTTTTGCTATAATAGCTTCAAGCAGCATTACCGGATTATCATACTTTGGAATATTATGCGCAATAGCAGTTACAGGCTCTTTGCTGGGAAATATTTGGTTATTTCCATTGCTATTAGGTAAACTTAAATAATTATACAGTTTAAAAATTTGTAATATGCTGATATTAAAACTCCTTGTATTTGCAATTCCTCCTACAATATCCGCCATTTTGCATATGGTTGTGGTTAAGTATAATTGGTTTAGCATACTGAATTATCCACTGGATTTTTATAAAAAAATTGGCAACAAAAGAATTTTTGGCAACAGTAAAACATTCAGAGGGTTGCTGGCAATGGTTATTCTCTCTGTGCCTTCTACATATTTATTATACTGGCTAACAAAGAATTATGAGTCAATATATTCTCTCAATATTATTAATTTTGAGACATTCTCTCCGTTGGTTATTGGGATAGCATACGGATTAGGCTATGTAATTGCAGAATTGCCAAATAGCTTTGCAAAACGGATAAGTGGAATAGAAGAAGGGAAGCCGGGAAAGTACTACAACGTAATGATTGATCAAGCTGATTCACCCATTGGTTGTATGCTAGCTCTTTGGGCGTTTTCAGATATGAATATAATGTTTTTCATTGCAGGTACTTTTTTCTATTTAGCTTTACACATGTTCTTTAATGTTTTGCTTTATTCAATAGGATTACGTAAAAATCCACTTTAAATATCAAACTTTGAAAATATAAATTATTGCTATGAAACGAGCATGATTCGTTAAACACAAACACGGATGAAATATACAATAACCTTCGAAGACAATAATTTTCCGACAGGAACAGGAGGAAAAGCTTTTCGCTTAGCTCAGCTTTACAAAGCAGGATTTAATGTTCCTTTCGGAGGGATAATAAATTATTCTGCTTACAAAGACTTTTTAAATTCAAATACTGAATTAAAAGAAAAAATAAATAATCTGTCTGATTATCAAAACAGTGAGCAAATTAATAAAATTATAGAGGCTATTGAAAAAGCTGACATTCCAAAGCACATTGAAAATGAAATAGTTGCGTTTTTTGAGGAAGTTAAGAAAAAGGGATTCAATAAAGTAGCTGTTAGAAGTTCAGGCAGTATAGAAGATGGCATTACATATTCATTTGCAGGGCAGTTTGAATCTTATCTCAACATCGACAACCCCGTTGAGCTGAGCAAAGCAGTTTTAAAATGCTGGTCGTCTCAATTTAGCGACAAAGTTTTGGCTTACTGCAATAACAATCAAATTTTGTCCAAAGACATAGAAATGAATGTTGTAATTCAAGGGCAAATAGATTCAGAAAAATCGGGAGTTGTTTTCACAGCCAACCCACTTACAGGAAACGACAAGGAAATGGTTGTTGAAGTTGTTGCAGGTTTAGGTGAAAATCTTGTTCAAGGAATTGTAAACCCTGAGAGCTACGCATATAATTGGTACACTTATGAAATTAGGAAAATAAACAATGCCTCTGCGGTTGTAAATACAGATTCAAAACTGATTGAAGATGATCAAATCAGGACATTATCATCCGTTTGTTTAGACATACAACAGTATTATGGCGAACCACTTGATATTGAATGGGCATATAATAATGGAACTTTTTTTATAGTTCAGGCAAGACCCCTCACATCTATTCATTTTGACGTTGATTTTGAATGGACAAATGCCGACCTCAAAGATGGTGGAATCTCTTCTTCCATAGCCACGCCATTGATGTATTCATTGTATGAATACATTTTTGAAAATACTATGCCTGAATACTTTAAAACTATAGGAGCACCAAGCCGAAGAAAAAATATAAAATGGTTCAACTGGTGGTTTGGATATTCATATTGGAATATGCAGGCAGCAAAGGAATGCGTTAAAAAAATTCCTGGGTTTATTGAAAGAAACTTCGACTTAAGCTTAGGAATTGAGCCTGATTATGACGGAAACGGGCATGTCACAAAAGTTACCCCCGTAAGCATTTTAAACGGAATTAGAATTTTAATTTCAACAAAACTTTCAATTGCAAGAAGATCAAAGAAATGCAAGCAAGCAATTGAGAATGCAAAGGAAGTTTTCTCCAAAATTGATTCACTGGATTTTAATCAACTTCAATTAGAAGATTTAGCTGATTTTGCAAAAACCCTAATTGAAAAACATTACTTAATGCTTGAGGGTGGATATTTCTTCACAATTTATGACAATTCCAATGCAGCAACATTTTGCCAGGAAGCAGTTGACAAATACAACAAGAAAAACAAGGATAACAAAATTGAGTACATAAAACTTATATGCGGACTTAAAAATCTCGCTCATCTGAAACCAACAATTGACCTTTGGGAGCTAAGCAGAAGTATTATAGGAGATAGAAATGCCTGCGATTTTTACTCGAATATTTCGACCGAAAAACTATTTGACTATTTCAAATCAGGTGAGATCTTCCCTTTTTCAAACGAGTTGAAATCACTTATCAACAAGCACAGATTTCATAGTATTAGGGAGCTTGAAATTAATGTTCCTAATTGGGACGAAGACCCTATGCAAGCTTTTAATATTTTGATAGACTTTGTTAAAACACCAGAGACAGAAGATCTCAGATTGTCTAATCAAAAGCAGTTTGAGGTATATTTGAATGAGAAAGCCAGGGTAAAAAGCAAATCTTTACAGAAAAACCTGAAGATTCACAGACATCTACTGTGGTGGAGAGAAGAAATGCGAGATTATTCAACAAAAATGTATTACTACATACGTTTTTGTCTTATCAAGCTTGCAGATAAAATGCTTGAACAGGGTTTAATCTCTAGTAGAGATGATATTTTCTTTTTAAAGTTCGATGAGGTTTTCAAACTTGCAAGTGGTCCAGATTCAAAACATTACCAAATCCTAATAGAAAAAAACAAACAATTTCATAAAAGCTTTGCCAATTTTAACAAGCCTAACGAAATCTGGAAGAAGAGTGGCAAAAAAACCAGAAAGATTTTTAAAGCATCCTCAAAAGATGAACTTACAGGCATAAGCGGATCTCCGGGAATATACAAAGGCAAGGCAAAAGTTATAAACACAATTTTCGAGGCAAACAACCTTGCAGAAGGCGAAATACTGGTAACAAAGTTTACAGATCCTGCATGGACTCCTTATTTTGCAAGAATTGGCGGTTTAGTGACAGAAACAGGCGGAATGCTATCGCATGGAGCTGTCGTATCACGTGAATACGGCATACCGGCTGTGCTTGGTGTTAACAAAGCAACAACCATCATTAAAAACAACAGCATTATTGAAATTGACGGTCACACAGGCACAGTGAAAGTGTTTTAATCTTTAAACAGTACCACTGAAATCCACCGGATAATTGTATTCCTTTTTAGGATGCATACACAAAACCGGGTATTTAGATTGATGTACCATCTTCTGAGCATTGGAGCCCAAAATCATGTTTAGAGATAATGGATCTGCTTCCGACATAATTGCAATTATCTGAGGCTTAACTTTTTCTGCATACTTTAAGGCAGCATCAGAAATATTGTTCTCTTCCGAAAACTCAAGTGTATTATTAATGTTTTTCTTACCAAGATAATTCACTACCTGATTGCAATATTGTTTGATACGGTTTTGTACAGTAGAATCTTTTGTGTTAAAAACACCTATCACATTTATTTTAGCTCCTAAAACCTCAGCAATTTCAGCAGTAAACATCGTTTTTTGGCGACTTTCAATACTGCTGTCTATTGGTAGCATTATCCTTTCAAACTTATCTGCTTTAAAATCGTCGGTAATAGTTAAGGTAGGGCATGGAGCAGTTGTTACAACTTTATATGCATTAGACCCAAGGAAAAACTCTTCAAAACCTGAAATACCATGAGCTCCGACAACTATCAGATATGAATCGTTATACTTAGCCTGATTAACAATTTCTTTGTAAACCTTACCTTCACGCACAGCTGTTGTTACTGTTCCTTTAATACTCTTTTGATATTTTTCAGCAAGGTCTTTTAGCTTGTTTTCTGATTCTTTCTTTTCCTGATTTTTCGTGTCAGGATAATACAGGCTTTTTGAAAAAGGCTTGCATACATGTAAAAGGGAAAGATTTGCACCTATCTTATCCGCAATCATTGCAGCATAATGAAGCGCATTTAATGAACAATCAGAAAAGTCAATTGCTACCAGTATGTTTTTCATAAATATGTGATTTTTGGTGGAAAATATTGATTATAAGAAAAATATGTTGATTGAAAAACTTAAAAACACTCACTAAAGTAATCTCAGGTTATAAAAGTAATGATTTTTTGTTAATATGCAGTTTGTGTCAATTTTTATAAGCAAAATTTTTTTTCTTAAAGATTTAAGCCTAAGGTTTATATAACGTCTTCAATGCAAAAGATTGCAAATAATTTTCATCAAATTACGAAATAACAAATTTTAAATATGTTGCTGTTTTTATTGCATATAAAAAACCCTATATTTGCGCAAAATTTTAAACCCCCCTTTCAAGATGAAACTCAAACACATAGAACACATTGGTATTGCTGTAAATAACATACAGGAATCAATCAAATTTTACGAAGAAGTCCTAGGCTTAAAATGCTACGCAGTTGAGGAAGTGAAAGATCAGAAAGTAAAAACAGCTTTCTTTATGATTGGACAAACAAAAATTGAACTTCTTGAGTCAACCGACCCTGAAGGCCCAATTGGAAAGTTTATAGAAAAAAAAGGCGAAGGCGTTCATCATATTGCTTATGCAGTTGAAGGAATTGAAAACGCTCTTGCAATTATGGAAGAGAAAGGCATAAAGTTAATTGACACCAAGCCACGTAAAGGCGCCGAAGGACTTGACATTGCCTTCCTTCACCCAAAGTCAACAGGTGGTGTACTAACCGAACTTTGCGAGAAAAAGGATTAAAAATAATTGTCAGAGAAAAAGATAACGGTAAAAATCCTAACCTGATACCCGATACCTAACACCTAATACCTATATTATGAGCTTTGTAGATAAGATTAAAGAGTTGTTGGAAAAACGTGAATTGGCCAAACTTGGTGGTGGCCAAAAGCGAATCGACTCTCAGCATAAAAGAGGCAAATTGACTGCCCGCGAACGCATCGACTTACTGCTTGATGAAGGCAGCTTTGAGGAGTTTGATATGTTTGTAACGCATAGATGCACGGATTTTGGACTCGAAGAGAAGAAATATTACTCTGATGGTGTTATTACCGGATATGGCACAATTGACGGTAGGCTGGTTTATGTTTTTGCTCAGGATTTTACCGTTTTTGGTGGCTCTTTGTCTCTTGCATATGCAGAAAAAATCTGCAAAATAATGGACAAGGCAATGAAAATGGGCGCCCCGCTGGTAAGCCTAAACGACAGCGGTGGTGCAAGAATTCAGGAAGGAGTTAACAGTCTTGCAGGTTATGCTGAGATTTTTCAGCTCAACATTATGGCTTCAGGCGTTGTACCTCAAATTAGTGCAATATTCGGACCATGCGCCGGTGGAGCAGTTTATTCTCCTGCGCTTACCGATTTTACTATAATGACAAAAGAAAACAGCTATATGTTTGTAACAGGCCCAAAAGTTGTGAAAACTGTTACAGGAGAAGATGTTACTGAACAAGAGCTTGGGGGTGGTGTTGTGCATGGAACAAAATCGGGAGTATCTCATTTTTTAGCTGAAGATGAACAAGAAGGTATTTTGTTAATTCGTAAACTATTAAGCTATCTACCTCAAAACAATCTGGAAGAACCACCTTTGGTAAATTGCACCGACCCTATAGACAGACTTGAGGATTCTCTTAACGAAATAATTCCCGAAAACCCAAACAAACCATACAATGTTAAGGATGTGATTGAAGCTATAGTTGATGATGGTGAATTTTTGGAAGTTCAGAGAAATTATGCTGCAAATATAATAACCGGATATGCCCGCTTTAATGGAATTTCTGTAGGTATTGTTGCTAATCAGCCAAATTATCTCGCTGGTGTGTTAGATATTGCCGCTTCTCGTAAGGCAGCAAGATTCGTTAGATTTTGCGACGCTTTTAATATCCCAATTGTAACTCTTGTTGATGTTCCGGGATTCTTACCGGGAACAACCCAAGAATATGGTGGAATAATCATCCACGGTGCTAAATTGCTTTTTGCCTATGGTGAAGCAACCGTACCAAAAATTACTGTTATCCTAAGAAAAGCTTATGGTGGAGCATACTGCGTTATGAGCTCAAAACACCTTCGCGGTGACATAAATTATGCATGGCCGATGGCCGAAATTGCAGTTATGGGACCAAAAGGGGCTATTGAAGTTTTAAATAGCAAAGATCTGAGCGAAATGTCTGCAGAAGATAGAGCCCAGTTTATTTCAAAACATGAGCAGGAGTATATCGAGAAATTTGCAACTCCTTATGTAGCAGCAAAATACGGATATATAGACGATGTTATTGAGCCTAGAAACACAAGATTCAGAATTATTAGGGCTTTACAATCGTTGGCAACAAAAAAAGATGTGAATCCGCCAAAAAAACATTCAAATATCCCATTATAACATTACATAAATGACAGATTCATTAAACATAATAACGACGGATTCTTTGTTGGTTCATAGTACTGAAGTGGCTGACGACCTTTGCGTTTTTACTGAAAATGACCCTTATGGATTGCTTATGGCCGTGTTGGGGATGAGTATTGTTTTCTTCGCTCTTGTTATGCTTTTTATCGTATTCAACAATACTCCCATTTTGTTCAGACAGGCTTTTAGAGATAAGTTAAAGTCTTTTTTCTCATTCAAAAAAGTAAAAGTCACTCTCTCAGAATCTACTGCAGCAGAAGAAACAAAGCAAGTTAAAGTTGAAGAAATATCAGGCGAAATAAATGCTGCTATTGCTGCCGCAATTTATTTATACAGATCCGAACTACATGATTATGAAGATACTATTCTCACAATAAAAAAAGTATCCAGAACATACTCACCCTGGAGTTCGAAAATATATGGATTAAGAAATATGCCCAAATAAATATCAGATGAAAAATTATAAGTTTACTATACACGGAAATGCTTACGACGTGACTATCAAATCAATAGAAGATAATACTATTGATTTAGAAATAAATGGGTCGGAATATAAAGTTGAAGTAGAAAAAGCTATTCAGCCTGTAAAAACTCCTAAGCTTGTTAGGGAAAAGGCTGTTCCTGCAACTGATTCTACTCCATCCGAATCTACCGGAACAAAAGCTCAGACAAAAGCTGGTACAGGTTTAGTGAAGTCTCCGCTTCCTGCTACAATTCTTGAAATATTGGTTCATCCTGGAGATATTGTAAAAGTTGGACAAAAATTGATGGTGCTAGAAGCCATGAAAATGGAAAACTCTATTGAGTCTGACAGAGAAGGAAAAATAATTGCAGTGAAAGTGCGTCCGGGGCAAACAGTTATGGAAGGTGATATTCTTACTGAAATAGGAGATTAATATGGAAAATGTTGGTTTGTTTCAGTTTATAATTCAGCAAATTGGAGAGTTTATCGGCTATACAGCCTTTGCAAATGTAACGTGGGGACATATAATAATGATTTGCGTTGGATTGTTTTTTATCTACCTCGCTATAACTAAGCATTATGAACCTCTTCTCCTTATACCAATTGGATTTGGAATTATTATGGGTAATATTCCTTTTGCTGAAAATGCCGGCTTACAAATCGGGATTTATGAAGAAGGAAGTGTTTTAAATCAATTGTATTTTGGGGTTCAAAAGGGCCTATACCCTCCAATAATTTTTCTCGGAATTGGCGCAATGACAGACTTTTCTTCATTGCTGTCTAAACCTAAACTCGTTTTTCTTGGCGCTGCTGCTCAGTTTGGAATTTTTGCTGCTTACTCTTTTGCTTTGCTGCTCGGATTTCTGCCCGAACAAGCAGGTGCTATCGCTATTATCGGTGGTGCAGATGGCCCTACTGCAATATTCCTTTCATCAAAACTTGCACCCGAGTTTATCGGACCAATAGCTATTGCGGCCTATTCATACATGGCGCTTGTGCCTGTAATTCAACCCCCAATTATGAGGCTTCTTACAACAAAAAAAGAACGCCTAATAAGAATGAAACCTCCACGAGCTGTCCCAAAGCAGGAAAAAATTATTTTCCCTATCGTTGGTATTCTACTTACAACTTTCATTATGCCAACTGCACTGCCTTTGCTTGGAATGCTATTTTTTGGCAACTTGCTAAAAGAAAGTGGCGTCACAAACAGACTTGCCGAAACCGCCAGAACATCGCTAATTGACATTATTACTATTTTCCTTGGACTTACGGTTGGAGCTTCTACACAAGCAACTGTATTTCTTACAAAAGAATCTATGTTAATTTTTGCTCTTGGAGCCGGATCTTTTGTTATTGCTACTTTCAGCGGTGTACTATTTGCAAAAGTTATGAACCTTTTTAGCTCATCAGAAAATAAAGTAAACCCACTAATCGGCAATGCCGGAGTTTCTGCCGTCCCTGATAGCGCAAGAGTTTCGCAACATATTGGACTTGAGTACGACAAAACAAATCACCTGCTTATGCATGCAATGGCAGCAAACGTATCAGGGGTAATCGGAAGCGCAATTGCAGCAGGTATTCTGTTGAGCTTTTTGACGTAGGGAGGGTTAAAACAGGACCGCTCTTTTTTCACCTTATCCAATAACTGAATTACTCCTTTCAGCTTTATTTGTATTTCCAATAATCACTACATTTGTGTTTTATGGAAAAAATCATTCTTGGCGATTTATTGCCTCAAGGCGCATTTATTATTCATTCTACATTCAAAAACGTTTGCAATTTTATTAATGCAAATAGTGAACTTATCTTTATCACAAATCTTAAAAAAAACATCTCTGCCAATTCTATTTATATTGATAATGAGAATATTGCACAATATACCAATGTCCTGATTTCCGAAAATTCTGTATTTCTTAATGATGTAAACATTCTTCCTCAAACAGAATTTTACGATTCCAAGGTGGATTATTCCGCACTTGATATTCTGACGCTTGAAATTAATCTTCAAATTATTCCTAATGAATACAATGAATTGTTTGCTCCGGAAAGTATGTTGTTTGTTTTGCTTGCTGAAAAACAAAGCTTTTTTAAAAGCGGATTTGATTCGCATTTTATGAAGAACTCATTGAACGCATCTGAAATAATTAAATTTGGAGAAATTGTGGAGGGTGTTAAAATGCTCAAGGGAACCGGCAAAGGTCTTACACCATCAGGAGATGATTTTATTGCAGGTATGCTTTATGGCTTGCACTTTAACGAATTCAAACACCAAAAACCTTTAGCCAATTTAAGAAACAAAATCTACAATGCTTCTATTGGAAAAAACCCTCTTTCTAACTCATTTTTGCTTAATGCGAAAAACGGAAACTGTTTTTATTTGCTCAAAAATTTCGTATATTTAGCATCCCAATCGAAATTAGTCTCTGATAATTTGAATGAACTTTTTTCAATGGGTGCAACTTCCGGAGCCGATTTGCTATCCGGATACATTTTTTCTGTTCAAAACAAAATTGGAATATGATTATAAAAGGAATTGCCAAAAAAGGAGCTTATTACGACTCAGTTACCCTGATGATTGTATCTAAAAAACTCAATGAAATTGAGGGCGTAATCGACTCTTCCGTGGTTATGGGTACAAATGAGAATAAAGCAATACTGAATTCAGCAGGTTTGTTAATCCCTGAATTTGAGGCGCTTAATGATACTGATCTTTTAATCAGCATAAAAGCAAATACCGAAACTGTTGCAGATGAGGCAATTAGCAAAGTTTCTGACATTCTTAAAGAACTTCTTAAAAAACAGGAGAATAACACTGCCTCTGTATTGCACAGTCTTGACCAAGCTGTTGAGCAACTTCCGGAAGCTAACCTTTGTCTGATTTCTATTGCCGGAAAATACGCTGCAAAAGAAGCAAAAAAGGCTCTTGATAAAAACCTTCATGTGATGATTTTTTCTGATAATGTGAGTATTGAAGATGAGCTGGATTTGAAAAAAATCGCCAAAGAAAAAGGGCTTTTACTGATGGGTCCGGATTGTGGAACTGCCATCATTAATGGTGTTCCGCTAGCTTTTGCAAATGTTGTAAATAAAGGCGACATCGGTATTGTTGCAGCATCGGGAACAGGTTTACAGGAAGTTAGTTCTATCATTTCAAACAATGGAGCAGGAATTTCTCAGGCCATTGGTACAGGTGGCAGGGATGTGAAGAAAGAAATTGGTGGTATAATGTTTATAGAAGCACTAAGGGCTCTTAACAATGATGAAGAGACAAATTGCATTGTTTTGATAAGCAAACCGCCTCATCCTGAGGTTCTTGATAAAATTGCTGCTGAGATAAAAAACATAAAAAAGCCTGTTGTGGGTATTTTTATTGGTGGAAATCCAGATGTGATAGCTAAAGCAGGAGCAATCCCGGCCGCAAATCTTGAAGAAGCTGCATTAATCGCTGTAAGCATTTCTAAAGGTAAAAACATAGATCATGCGAAGGAAATGCTTGATAATAGGGAAAAAGAGACTGCGAATCTTGCGGAAAAGCTCTCAAAAAAGATTAGGGGAAAATATGTACGCGGATTATTCAGCGGTGGAACCTTATGCGATGAAGCTCAGCTAATACTTAAGGATACTATCGGGTTTGTGTACAGCAATACTCCTCTGAATGAGGATTTTAAACTGGATAATCTGTGGAAAAGTAAGGAGCACACAATTCTTGATTTGGGTGATGATGAGTTTACTTCCGGCAGGCCTCACCCTATGATTGATTTTTCTCTTAGAAATAAAAGGATTGCTGAGGAAGCTGCTGATAATGAGGTTGCTATAATTCTGTTTGATGTTGTTTTGGGATACGGTTCTCATATTTCGCCGGCGGCGGAACTTGTGCCTGTTATTAAAAATGCAACAAAAACGGCTCCGAACTTGTTATTTATTTGTTCGGTAACCGGCACCGACGGAGATCCTCAAAACAGGAAAGAAGTAATTAAACAACTCGAAAGTGCAGGCGTAATAGTAATGCCGTCTAATGTAGCCGCAGCAAAGCTGGTGAGTAAAATTGTAAATAAATAAGTGTTTTTTAAAGTTCTTTTATAATTATTAAAAAAATTACACAGAGTCGCACAGTGTAAGCACAGAGTTTCACAGTGTGGATTTGTGCATTTTTACACTGTGTAACTAAAAAAGTTCTATCATAAATAAAAATAAAAATTTCACAGAGTTACACAGAGTAGGCACAGAGTTTCACAGAGTAGATATGTGCATTTTTACACTGCGTAACACTGTGAAACCATTGTGCAACACTGTGTAACAAAAAAAAACAATAAAACAAAAAACAGAAAACATGGATATTAATGATATAACAAAAGAAATCATTGATTCAGCCTATAAAGTTCATACAGCACTCGGCCCGGGACTACTAGAATCTGCATACAAGGCCTGCCTATCTTATGAATTGAAAAAGAAAGGCCTCAAAGTAGAAGAAGAAAAACCAGTTCCGGTCGTTTATGAAGAAGTCAGTTTAAACTGTGGTTATAGAATAGATTTACTCGTAGAAGATAAGGTAATTGTTGAACTAAAAACTGTTGATTCCTTTTGTGACGTCCATTTTGCTCAAGTATTAACATATTTAAAATTTAGTGACAAAAAAATCGGGCTACTATTTAATTTCAATGTAAAAAGCCTCAGAGACGGAATAAAAAGGTTCATTTTATAAAAAAAAATTACACAGTGTCGCACAGTGTAAGCACAGATTATCACAGTTTAGATTTGTGCATTTTTACACTGTGTAACAAAAAAAAGGTCTTTTATAAATAAAAACAAAAATTACACAGAGTTACACAGAGTAGGCACAGAGTTTCACAGAGTGGATAGTGCTTTTTTACACTGTGAAACACTGTGAAAACATTGTGAAACACTGTGTAACCAAAAAAGTTCTTTTATAAATAAAAATAAAAATTATACAGAGTCGCACAGTGTAATCACAGAGTATCACAGTGTAGATTTATACATTTTTACACTGTGTAACACTGTGAAAACATTGCGAAACACTGTGTAACCAAAAAAAGTTCTTAAAAGATTCATTCTATAAAAATACATTATGTCTATAAACACCCTTTTAAATAAAAAACTAAGAGTAATCAACACCGGATTATCCTCATTCAAAGATAATCTTGATCAGGTTGGAGCTGAGGCCGTTCAGGTAAAATGGAAGCCCCCCGTTGATGTTAATTCCAAATCTGCTTCAGCTATTGCCGCCAACAAACAAAAAATTGATGAAGCAAACAAAAAAGCGCTGGAAATTATCTTAAACGGCAAACCCGCTCTTATAGGATTAGAAATTGCCATAAACGTAATTCCGGGCATGAAAAAGAATCTTATCTTACATTCAGGACCGCCAATTACATGGGACAGAATGTGCGGCCCTACCAGAGGAGCAATCATCGGTGCTCTGATTTATGAAGGACTGGCAAATACACCGGAAGAATCTGAAAAGCTTGCCGCGTCAGGGAAAATTGAATACGCCCCTTGCCATGAGCATTCTTCTGTTGGACCAATGGCAGGAATTATTTCTGCCTCCATGCCGGTATTTATAGTAAAAAATGAAACCAACGGCAATCTGGCTTTTTGCACACAAAACGAAGGCCTTGGAAAAGTTTTACGTTATGGTGCTTTTAGTGCTGATGTTATTGAAAGACTTAAATGGATGGAAAAAGTAATGTATCCCATCCTCAAATCTGCGGTAGAAAAACTTGGAAAAATCGATCTTAAAAACCTTATCGCTCAGGCACTTCACATGGGAGATGAAGTACATAATCGCAACAGAGCAGGCAATTCTCTGCTATACAGGGCTTTGGCTCCGGCGATTGTCGAAACTGCAAACAAAAAAGAGGATGCTATCAGTGTATTGAATTTCATTAATGGCAACGATCATTTTTTCCTTAATTTATCTATGCCGGCTGCAAAATGTTGTTTAGATGCTGCCCGAAATATACCTTTTAGCAGCATTGCAATTGTTATGGCAAGGAATGGAACTGATTTCGGAGTACAGCTAGCCGGAACAGGAAACAAATGGTTCGTTGACAAAGCTCTTTTGCCTGATGCACTGTTTTTTCCGGGATATACAAAAGATGATGCAAATCCTGATATTGGTGATAGCTCAATTACTGAAACATTAGGACTGGGCGGATTTGCAATTGCCTCTGCACCGGCTATTGTCCAGTTTGTTGGTGGCACCGCTAATGATGCCGTGCAATATACTTTGGATATGTACGAAATTACAGCAGGTGAAAACAATGTTTATCAGATTCCTTACCTCAATTTCAGAGGCACACCCACAGGAATTGACGTTAGAAAAGTTATTGAAAAAAACATTACTCCATTTATTGACACCGGTGTTGCACATAAAAATCCCGGCGTTGGACAAGTTGGAGCAGGCGTTTTAAGCGCGCCAATGGAGCCGTTTAGAAAAGCCTTTGAAGGATTAGGTAAAGAAATTATTTAAAAACATATATCAATTCTATAAACTAAAACATTATCGTTATGACAAAAGAAGATCTTTTTAAAATGATGAGTGAAGCAAAAATTTATGATTTAACTCAACCTTTAAGCATTCATACTCCACCATGGCCTAGTTATATGCCTTTGCAATTACAATATTTCAAGCGTATTGCCGGCGCTCATATGGGACAAGGAGCTAACGGTCAGATTATGACTACAAGCCATCATGTTGGAACTCACATAGATGGCGAAATCCATTTCCACTCCAGCGGTCGCTCTATTGGAAATACACCACTGGATTTTTGGTATGGACCGGGAGTTGTTGTTGATATTTCTGATGAGGTTGAAGATTATAGCCTTTACTCTCCTGAGATGATTATGAAAAAAGTTGAAGTTAAAAAAGGCGATATCCTTATTATCAATACCGGTTATCATAGGTATGCGTGGGATCAGCCGGAAAGCGATGAAGTAAGATATTTTGTAAATCACCCCGGACCAAGCCCCGAATTTCATAAGTGGGCACTTGATATGGAAATAAAATGGATTGGAGTTGACTGCGGTAGTGCTGATCATCCTATGAATACAATTATTCGCGACTGGCATCCAAAAAGATTCAAGGAGGCAGAAGCCAAAATTGTTGCAAAATATGGCAAAAAATGGGACGAATTGTTTCCTCCTGAAGAATATTATCAGGTTATGCATCTTAAACTATTCCCAAAAGGATTGGTTCATGCAGAAAATATTGGTGGCGACATTAATAAAGTAAACAACAAGCGCGTTTGGATTGGTTTGTTCCCTATAAAAGGAATTGAAATGGAATCAGCAATGTGCAGAGTAATTGCAATTGACGCTTAATTTGGCTATCACTTAAAATATTTTTTTATGGCTATCCCCTATGAATTTGGCTATGAAAAGCCTTTGACTCTTGAAGAGGCAATTCAACTGCTTGGCAAGCATGGTAAAAATGCCAGAGTATTAGCCGGAGGTACCGACCTGGCTAATGAAGTAAAACAAGGATTTAGAGTTCCTGAAGTTTTAATCGACATTAAAGGCATTGATTCTTTAAGAAAGATTGAAATTATTGATGATAGATTGCACATTGGTGCTCTGGTTACTTTTAATGAAATCCTTGAATCCAAAGCTGTTCAGGATAATGCATACATCTTGTATGAAGCTGCCGGTTTGGTTGCCTCCAATGGTGTTAGAAATCGTGCTACAATGGTTGGAAATATCTGCTCGGCAGTTGCATGTATGGATAGTGCAGCTCCATTGTTGGTTCATGACGCAACTATTCACTGCTTAAGCGTTGACGGTCAGCGTGATGTGACTGTGCAAAAATGGTTTGTTGATAACAGAAAAACTGCAATCGGAGAAAAGGAATTGGTTACTCACGTTTCTATTCCAATCCCAAAACTGAAATATGCCGGTGCATATCAAAAAATGATGCGGTACTCAGGCGAAGATTTGTCGCAGGCAAATGTTGGAGTGTTGCTGTTTTCTGACGGAAAGTGTAATGTGGCCTTTGGTTCTGTGGGACCAATTCCAAAACGCTCACCAAAGCTGGAAGCATTTATTAAGGAAAAAGGCATTAATTCTCAATCTATTGCTGATGCTAAAGAGATGATTAGTAAGATTATAGCTCCTATAACGGATGTCAGAGCAACTAAAGAGTATAGAATGCACATGACAAAGGTGATGTTTGAAAGAGCTATTAACACAGCAGTTGAAAGATTAAAAAAGCCAAAACTAATTACTAAAAAGTAATGATATGAAAAAGATTTCATTTACTCTAAACGGAGAATTGCGTTATATATATGTTGCACCAAATGAAGGACTACTTGAAGTGCTTCGTGATAAAATGGGTGTAAAAAGTCCGAAATGCGGCTGCGATAGCGGAGATTGCGGAGCATGTACCGTCATCTTAAATGGTAAAACGGTAAGAAGCTGTCTGATTTTTGCCATCGAAGTTGATGGTCAGGACATTCTTACTCTGGAAGGAATATCCAAAGATGGATTAACCCCATTACAGACTGCTCTCAATGAAAGGAATGCATACCAATGTGGGTATTGCGCACCCGGAATGATTCTTTCTGTTACTGAACTGATTAAGAAAAATCCTCATCCATCAGAGCATGAAATTAAGGAGTCTATCGCAGGAAATTTGTGTCGCTGTACCGGATATAAACCTGTAATTGACGCTGTTTTGGAAGTAACTAAAAAGCATTAAATCATGGAAGAATATAAATTTATTGGGAAATCAGCTATAAGGGTTGATGGAAAAGAAAAGGTTTCCGGAGCAGCTCTTTACACAGACGATTTGGAATTTGGTCCCGACTTGCTTTATGCTGAAATTGTTGAAGGGCCTCACGCTCACGCAATGATTTTAAGCATAGATACTTCTGAAGCTGAGAAAGTTCCGGAAGTTTTGGCGGTTGTAACGGGCAAAGACTTTCCTTACAATTTTGGTCTTTATATGAAAGATCGATTCATTTTTGCACAGGATAGAGTCAGGTTTTTTGGAGAACAAATAGCCGCAGTTGTGGCTCGCACGCCTCAGGCTGCAAAAAAAGCTGCTAAACTGGTGAAAGTCAGCTATGCACCTCTTCCCAAAGTGCTTAGTCCGATCGATGCTGTTAAGAAAAACGCAGATTTGATTCACCCTGATTTGGAAAATTATGAGCATGTGCCATGGTTTTTCCCAAAGCCAAAATCAAATATCGCTCATCATAGAAAAATACGCAAAGGGAATGTAGATCAAGGATTTAAAGATGCTGATTATGTATTGGAAGATACTTATGAAGTTCCACGCTACTCTCATTGCGCGATAGAATACCACGCAGCCGTTGCAAAATATGATCATTCAGGCCGACTTACTGTTTGGGCTTCTTCACAATCACCTCATACTCAGCGTAATTTGTTTGCAAATGCTTTGGCGCCTTTAGGTTTAAAGCATAACGACGTAAGAGTAATTGCTCCTCATGTTGGTGGCGGATTCGGCTCTAAAGCCGGTGTTACAATGGAAATTATTGCTGCTGCCGTAGCCATGAAAGTACAAGGACATCCGGTGAAAGTTTTGTGGAACCGTGAAAGAGAATTTTATAACACTTACCAAAGATTGGGCGTTGTTGCAAAGCTGAAAATCGGTGTGAAAAAAGACGGCCGCATTACTGCGCTGCACCATGAGCTTTTCTGGGATGCGGGTGCTTATGTAGAATATGGCGCTAATGTTGTTAATGCTGTTGGACTTTCTGCAATCGGACCATATAAAGTTGAAAATGCTTCTATTGACTCATATTGCATTTATACAAACCTTCCCCCCGGAGGTCCTTATCGCGGTTTCGGTTATTCTGAGTTTCTTTTCGGTTTAGAATCTCACATGGATCGTATTGCAAAACATCTTGGTATTGATCCTATCGAAATTCGCCGACGCAATGCAATTAAAGAAGGTGACCTTACTGCCTACGGAGCTCACATGAATCCTAATGGTTTGCTTCAGGCAATTGATGCCGTTGAGAAAGAAATTAAATGGAGCGAAAAACTTAAATCTTCTAATCCGGATATTGCTATTGGTAAAGGATTTTCTCTATTCTGGAAAGCTCCAGCCATGCCTCCAAATGCTTCTTCATCTTGTTTCTTGAAAATGAATGAAGATGCAAGTATAAATCTGCTTGTTTCCGGAATGGATCTTGGACAAGGATTTTTAACCGTTATGGCGCAAATTGCTGCCGAAATATTATCTGTTCCTACTTCAAAAATTCGAACAGAAAACCCTGATACTGACCGTAATCCTTACGAATGGCAAACAGTAGCATCTCACATTACGTGGGGCTGCGGAAATGCTGTTAAAAAAGCCGCAATCGATGCAAGAGATCAGATTTTTGACCTTATTGCAAGAACAAATTTCCTTCCTAAGGATATGTTATATCTTGAAGATGAAAAGGTTAAGTGCAAGTCTGATCCAAGTTTTGAGTTGGCTTTAAGGGATTTTGTAATAAACGGAATTCAGATGGAAGATGGCACTTTTAAAGGCGGCCCTATAATTGGCAGAGGCTCGTTTATGCCTGAATATACTTCTACAAATGCAAATCCGGAAACCAGCCAGGGCGGACATCCGAACGTTCATTACACTGTTGGAGCTGCCGCCGCAATTATTGAAATTGACAAGCAAACCGGAAAAGTGAAGGTGAAAAAGATTGTGGAAGCTGTAGATTGTGGCAAAGCTTTGAATCCCAGCCTGGTTGATGGTCAAATTGTTGGTGGTATAATGCAAGGGATTTCTACCGTTCTTTACGAGGATATGAAGTTTGACCATAGAGGCAAAATGCTGAACCCAAACTTTACTGATTATAAAATACCAACAGCACTGGATGTGCCGGATGAAATTATACCTATAATTATCGAGGTTGCACAACCTGATGGGCCGTTTGGTGCCAGAGGTATGGGCGAACACACAATGATTCCGGTTGCACCCATGATTGCCAATGCAATTGATAATGCACTGGGTATCAGAATTAAAACAATGCCGATTACAGCGGAGAAAATCTGTTTGGAAATATTAAAAAAGGAAAAAGAATAAACAGGAAACAGAAATGTTGGAAACTGTTATTCATATCATGTTAAACATAACAAAATGAGCATTAAAAGTTTCTCGCAAAAACCGCAAAATTAAATACACAAAAACCGCAAAGGCAGTTAAAGTAAATATTAAATGTTGTGGTTTTTAATTGGGAAGAGCAGGGTTTTGATGTTTGACATAAAGTTTAGATTAATAAAATAGGTTTAAGCTGAATCTTTGCGCACTTTTAAATTTTAAATTTGAATTTTGCGTATTTTGCGTGGAACTTTTTTCCATAGCGCATTAAATAAGGAAACACCTATTATATCAAACCTAAAGCATTAAACAGTATAAATCAAATATTTACGGATGAAACCTCTTGAAAAAATTAAAATACTAGACCTGACCAGAGTTTTGGCAGGACCATTTTGTACCATGATTCTTAGCGACTTAGGAGCGGAAGTGATAAAGGTTGAAGTACCAGGGACAGGTGATGATGCCAGATGTTTCGGACCGTTTAAGAATGGCCAAAGTCTTTATTTTCTGAGCATTAACAGGGAGAAAAAAAGCATATCCATTAATCTTAAAACGGAAAAAGGCAAAGAGATTTTTAAAGAATTGATTAAACATTTTGATATCGTAATTGAAAATTTCCGACCCGGAACTATGGAAAAACTCGGATTGGGCTATGAAACTCTTAATCAGTTAAATTCTAAGTTAATTTACGCTGCATCCTCGGGATACGGCCATTCGGGTCCTAGTTCTCAAAAAGCTTCTTACGATATTCTGGCTCAGGCTATGGGTGGTATAATGAGCATTACAGGTTGGCCAGAAACCCCACCTACTCGGGTGGGAATGTCGTTGGGAGATATTACTGCATCTTTATATTCTGCAATCGGAATTCTGGCAGCTTTGCAGCATCGCAACAATACCGGCTTAGGGCAAAAAGTTGATGTTGCCATGCTTGATTGTCAGGTTTCTATTTTGGAAAATGCTATAACTCGTTATCAGGTTGAAGGCAAATCTCCTCAGCCATTGGGAAACCGACATCCTACTATTGCGCCATTTCAGGCATTTAAAGCAAGCGACAGCTATTTTGTTGTTGCTGCCGGAAATGATTCCTTATGGAAAAAGTTGTGTGAAGTTATTGACAGAAAGGATCTTTTAATTAATGATCATTTTATAACAAATGATTTGCGAACCCAAAATCTTACAAATCTGGTTAAAGAACTTGACAGTACTTTTGCAACAAAAACAGCCGCTGAATGGGTTGAAATTATTGACAATGCCGGCGTACCTTGCGGCCCGATTAATACTATTGAAAAGCTGTTTTCCGAACCTCAGATTAATGCCAGAAATATGATTGTTGAGGTTGAGGATAAAAAAGCAGGCACAATAAAAATTGCGGGTAATCCGATAAAAATGAGCTTATTAGATGAAAGAACAACAAGAAATGCAGCTCCTGAAATCGGAGAACATAATTTCGAAGTGCTGTCAAATTTTCTTGGCTTATCTGAAGATGAAGTTAATGAGCTTAAAGAAAGTGGAGTATTGTAAAAATCATGTCTAATGGGAAAATACATTCATAATCTGCCTCTTTTTGAAATTGCCCATAGACTGCGGACAAATGAACTTCCTTTGGAACAGTTTATTAATGAATTATGTGATAGGATAGAAGATGTTGAACCCCGAATTCATTCTCTTTTACCCGAGCCCGACAGAAGAAACCGCCTGCTACAATCTGCAAAAGAATTACTAGCCAAATATCCTGACCCAAATAACCGCCCACCATTGTTCGGAATTCCGATTGGTGTTAAAGATATTTTTGTAGTTGACGGATTTGAAACTCATGCAGGGTCAAAACTTCCTGCATCCTCTTTTGAAGATAAAGAATCAGAAGTTGTAACGAAATTTAAAAATGCCGGAGCTTTAATTCTAGGAAAAACAGTAACAACAGAGTTTGCTTACTTTCAGCCCGGACCAACAAGAAACCCACACAATACTGAGCATACTCCCGGAGGCTCAAGCAGCGGTTCTGCTGCTGCAGTGTCTGCAGGAATTGCCCCTTTGGCTCTTGGTACTCAAACAATTGGATCTCTTTCTCGACCTGCATCTTATTGTGGAGTGTGTGCTTTTAAACCTACTTCAGGAAGAATTTCAACTAAGGGAGTTGTTCCGTTTTCTCCAACCGCCGATCATGTTGGCTTTTTTACTCAAGATATTGAATGTGTTGAACTTGTAGCAAGTTTGCTTGTTGAAAATTGGTCCGAAGTGCCCGAAGTAATTAATCAAAAACCGGTTATTGGAATTCCAATAGGCGAATTCATTCAACAGTGTACAAATGAAGTTATCGATTGGTTTTATAATAAAACTAAGGATTTTAGAATGCGAGGCTTTTCTGTGTTGGAAATTGATGTTTTCGAGAATATTGATATGATAAATAAAGCACATAGAAATATTGTTGCCTCAGAGTTTGCACTTGTTCACCAAGACAGATTCAATGAATATGGAAATCTTTTCAGCGAACATTCCAAAAAGTTAATTGCAGAAGGTCAAAGTATTTCACAAACAGCTATTTCTGAGGCGTTTGACTTGCAGAATCGTGTTAAAAATACTTTCCGACAAATATCAGAATCTGAAGGAATTGACCTTTGGATAAGTCCATCTGCAATAGACACTGCCCCAAAAGGATTAGAATCGACAGGCAGTCCGTTAATGAATCTGCCATGGACATTTATGGGAGTTCCGACACTCACAATTCCGGGGGATAAAATAAACTCCGGACTACCGATTGGAATACAAGTTGCAGGAGCTTGGGGAGAGGATGAGAAATTAATAAAGTTTTGTTCTACCTATAAAATCTGACCATGAACATCGAAGAATTCCGCGACTATTGCCTTTCTTTCAAAAACGTTGAAGAAAAGCTGCCTTTTGATGAAACCACTTTGGTTTTTTATGTAATGGGAAAAATGTTTTGCCTCGCTGATATTGATGCTTTTGATTATATAAATGTAAAATGTGACCCTGAAAAAGCAATAATGCTAAGAGAGCAATTTGATGAAGTAACTCCCGGTTATCATATGAACAAAAAACATTGGAACAGCATCAAAACTAGCGGCCGCCTCACTGATAAGCAAATAAAAGAATGGATAAAAGATTCTTATGATTTGGTTGTTGAGGGCTTACCGAAAAAATTGAGGGCGGGGATGTAAGGAATTTCCAGCTTCCGAAGGAACTGGAAACTTCCGGATGAAGGAACGGAAAATATATTTGCAATGGCTTAACGTGTATAAACATATATTATGTTATATTTGTCGATATATAATAGCCATATATAACATAATGCAAATATTTATGACTCAACATGAATTGCCAATTCAAAACATCAAAAACAGAATCTACGAAATAAGAGGTGTTCAGGTAATGCTTGATTTTGATTTAGCAGAACTTTATGCTGTTGAAACTAAAAAATTAAATCAAGCCGTTAAAAGAAATATTGAGCGCTTCCCTGATGATTTTATGTTTCGAATTTCAAAAAAGTAAAAAGAGGAGGTGGTCACAAATTGTGACCACCTCTATAATTTGAAATTTTCTTATCAATTGCCTTTTGCTTTCACAGAGCAAGGTGTAGCCATGCTTTCTTCTGTGTTGAGAAGCAATAAAGCAGTGGAGGTTAATGTTAAGATTATGCGCGCTTTTGTCGCTATGCGTAATTTTCTTCTTAAGAACAAAGATGTTTTATATAGATTGGACAAACTTGAAAGAAAACAAATTGAATATCAAATTAAAACAGACAAAAACTTTGAAGAAATTTTTGGGGCGTTAAAACTAACAGAACCTCCACAAGGCATTTTCTTTGATGGTCAAGTGTTTGATGCATATTTGTTCGTGTCTAAACTTATTAGAAAGGCTCAACGTGAAATAATTTTAATTGATAATTACTTGGATGAATCAATCCTTGAATTATTCACAAAAGCCAAAGAGATTGTTAAAGTTAAGATTTTTACAAAAAATTCTCTTAACCTTGATATGTCTAAAGTGCAAAAGCAATATGCTAATATTTCGATTAATAAATTTGATAGAAGTCATGATCGTTTTTTAATTATAGATGATGAAGTTTATCATTTTGGTGCTTCATTAAAGGATCTTGGTAAGAAATGGTTTGCTTTCTCGAAACTGGAGTATGATACAATGCTGATTTTGGATAGGATTCCCAAATAAAAATAAACCCGAAGCTGGAAGTTCCTTCGGAAGCTTCCAGTTCTAGCGTGAAGAACTTCCAGCTTCCGCGATAGCGGAACAAAGCTTCCGGGTAAAGGAGCATTAAACCCTCTCCACCCTCACAACCGAATACTTAAACGGCCCTATCTTCGACATTGGGTCTATCTCGTTGCGGGTCAGTGCGTTTACCGGGGCTTCATTAAAATGCCAGGGCATAAAAGTTTCTCCTTTCAAAACCTCATCGCTTACTTTTGCTGTTGTTTCGAGACTGCCTCGTGGGGATGTTACTTTTACCTTATCACCGTCTTTGAGTCCAAGCTTTACTGCATCTTCGGGATTGATTATTATATAAGCCTCATTTGCGTAGGCATTTAGGACTTTACTTTTTCTCGACATTGTGGCAGAATGATACTGATATAACAGCCTTCCGGAATTCATCACTAATGGATAATTTGTATTTGGCGTTTCGCTTTGTTCTTTATAATCAACGGGGAAGATTTTGGCTTTGCCTGATTCTGTATTGAATTTTTCTAAAAACAAAGTTGATGTTCCGGGATGGTTTTCATCATAACATGGCCATTGAATTCCATGTTTTTCAATTCTGGCAAAAGTTATTCCACCAAAAATCGGAGCTGCTTTTGCTAATTCTGCAAAAATATCTTCAGGAGAATTATAACTACCTATTTTAAAGCCCATTCTCTCAGCAATGTCAACACAAATTTGCCAATCCTGGCGGGCTTCACCGGGAGCGCTTATTGCCTTTCTGAGGCGAAGCACTCTTCTGTCAGAATTTACAACCGTGCCATCCTTTTCATACAGAGAAGCAGCAGGCAAAATGACATCCGCAAATTCGGTAGTTTCTGTTTCAAAAATATCCTGAACTACCAGAAAATCAAGTTTTTTTATTGCCTCAACCGTATGATGTCTGTCGGGGTCAGTAACAACAGGATTTTCGCCCATTATATACATAGCTTTTATTTCTCCATCATAAGCAGCATTCATAATTTCAATAGTAGTAAGCCCGGGTTTTGGGTCGAGGCTTTCAAATGGCACTTTCCAAATCTCAGCAACTTTCTTTCTGTTATCTTCGTTTGTAACAGGAATATATCCGGGATAATTCACCGGACTGGCACCTACGTCTGTGGCTCCCTGTACATTGTTTTGTCCTCGTGGGGGATTTAAACCGCAAAGCTCCTTCCCTATCTGTCCGGTAATCAGGCACATATTGATTAGAGAAAACACATTGTTAGTTCCAACAGTCTGCTGACTCATACCCATACCGGTTGCAATCATTGCAGTTTTGGCTGTTGCATATATTTTTGCTGCCTCGTATAGCTTTTCCTTAGAAACTCCTGTAATCTCTTCAGTCTTTTCAGGAGTATATTTGGAAGCCAGCTCTTTAAGGCTTTCAAACGCTTGCATTCCTCCTTCAACCCGGTTTTCAATAAAGTTTTTATCAATCCAGCCATTCTCAATTATAATGTTTATCAAACCGTTGAGAAGAGCCACATCGGTAGCTAATTTGGGCTGCAACCACACATCAGCATACTTAACGAGAGGTGTCCATTTGGGATCAATAACAATAATCTTTTGTCCTGCGGCTTTGCCTCTTTTTACATAAGTGGCTGTAATAGGATGTGTATCTATAATATTATTGCCTGTAACCAGCAGGCAATCAGTGGTTTCAAAGTCTTCAATTGAGTTACTTCCTGCTCCGTCGCCAAATGATTTCAACATTGCTGTAACAGTAGATGCATGGCAAAGGCGGGTGCAATAATCAACATTATTATTTCCAAAGGCTATTCTAATGAATTTTTGGAAAATGTAATTCTCTTCATTGCTGCATTTTGCGGAACTATAGCCTGCCAAAGATTTGCTGCCGTACTTCTGCTTAATTTCAGAAAATTTGCTTGAAACAAAATCCAGCGCCTCATCCCAACTGACTTTTTCAAACACCCCGTTTCTTTTTATCATTGGGTGAGTAAGTCTTTTTTTGCTGTTTGCGTATTGATAGCCAAAACGACCTTTTACACATAATCTGCCATCATTAGGAGAAACATCGTCAACACCGTCAACTCTAACAATAGTGTCATTTTTTACAAATATTTCAGTTTGGCAACCAACACCGCAATACGGGCAAGTTGTAATTACTTTACTGTCTATTTCGCTGATTTTCAACGACTCTCGGAATGGTTTTTCAACAATTGCTCCGGTCGGACAAAGTTGAATACACTCTCCACATCCATCACATTCAGAATTAAACCATTCACCAAATCCCGCAACAATATACTTTGAAATTCCTCTGTCGGCAAAACTCAGAACACCTTTACCCTGAATTTCATCACAGGCCTTTATACAACGAAAACACCTTATACATTTTGAAGAATCGTATGTGAGAACGGGAGAAGTATTATCTACTACTCTCGGAATCCCTTGCCATATAGGTTTAAGTGGTCTGTTTTCAGGTTTCTCAAGATTATATCGTTTAATTAATGGTCGAATTTCATCTTCATAAGAGTCGTCAAATTCTTCATTATGTTCTGCAAGCAAATATGAAAGAGTATGTCTGCGGTTTTGTTCCAGCTCTTCGTCAAAGGCCGTAATTTTCATACCTTCTTTTACCGGCACTGTGCAAGACATAATCAGCCCAGGAGTATTATCGATTTTAACAACACACAAGCGGCAGGCACCTGTTGGGGTAAGTTTTTTATGATAACATAATCCGGGAATATCAAATCCGTTATCTCTGGCAACTTGCAATAGGTTTGAGCCTTCTGCCGCCTTAACGACTTTGCTATCTATTTGAATTTCAATTATTTTCGACATTATAAATCGTTTTTAAAGAATTTTACAACTGTTTTTATCGGAAGATCAGGACTTTGTCCCAATGGACAGAGAGAGTTTTTTACCATATATGATGCCTGAGTTTGCATCCACAAAAAGTCGTTTTCATTAAGCTGAGGCTTTTTGATTCTCTCATAAAGTAAAGTTGTGCCTATTCTGCAAGGAACACATTTTCCGCAAGATTCATGTTTAAAAAATGATAATATGGAAATCATCATTTCCTTTAAATTTGTTTTATCATCTATGATGATTACTGCGCCAGATCCAAGTGTAGCGCCTTTTTCTTTAAGAGTTTCGTATGCTAATGGCACATCAAGAAACGAGCTGTCAATAAATGTACCCGCAGCACCACCAAGAAGAGCTCCTTTAAATTCAAATCCTTCTTTCATACCACCTGCAATATCAAAAATAAGCTCCTTAAGAGTAATTCCCATTGGAAGTTCGTAAACTCCGGTATTTGTAACATTTCCGCTTACGCAAAACAATTTAGTTCCTTTAGAGCCTTCTGTTCCAATCTTAGAATATTCCTCATGACCTTTTTCAACAATGAAAGGAATATGCGAGAAAGTTTCAACATTATTGACAAGAGTGGGCAATCCCCAAAGCCCTTTTTCTGCCGGAAAAGGAGGTTTTATTCTTGGATATCCTCTTTTGCCTTCAAGAGATTCCAGAAGGGTAAGTTCCTCTCCGCATAGATATGAACCGGCTCCAAGAGCAATATCAAGTTCAAAAGAATAGCCTGAACCACAAATATTTTGCCCAAGAAAGCCTTTCTCGTAACATATTTTTATTGCATTTTTTATATTTTCAATTGATGCATAGTATTCTCCTCTTATATAAACAAAACCCTTTGTAGCCTGAATAGTATAAGCAGAGATAATCATGCCCTCGATCAGCAAGAATGGGTCGGTTTCCATTATCATTCTGTCTTTGAAAGTGCCCGGCTCACCTTCGTCTGCATTACAAACAACAAACCTGATATTATTTTCCGCAGATGACCCTGAAGTGTATTTTTGCTTCAGTCCGACAGGGAATCCTGCCCCGCCACGACCTTTAAGTCCTGACTTTTCAATAGAATCAATAATACTTTCAGGAGACAGCGATAATGCCTTTTTTAAGCCTACAAAGCCGCCGTTTGCAGAGTAATCTTCAATAGATTGAGGATTAATTTTGCCAAATCTTTGAAGTGATATTTTGGGAAAGCTGTTATACATAAGTTGCAGATATTCAATGGTTAATGTGATTACTTTTTTGTATTTATAATCTCGTCAATTTTCTTGGAATCTAGTTCAGTTACAACTTCACGATTTATCATCATAGAAGGTCCTTTGCCGCATCTGCCCAAGCATTCCGCTAGCTCGAGGGTAAACATACCATCAGTAGTAGTTTCTCCGGGTTTTAGATTGAATTTCGAATCAAAATATTCAGTAACGCTTTTAGCTCCAAGCATATTGCAAACAGGTGATTTGCAAAGCCTTACCAAATATCTGCCACGAGGTTTAAGACTAAACATACTGTAGTAAGACACTATGCCAAAAATTTGCCCTTTGGTTAATTTAAAGTGTTTTGCTGTTTCTTCAAGAATTACTTTGCTTATATAATTCTGTGGATGAGCGTCTTGCAGCTCATGTAAGCATTTTAAGATATTATCCTTTGTTGGTGAGTATTTTTGTAAAATGCTGATAATTTGTTCTTTATTTAATTCCTTTTGCATAATGCTGTGCTTTTTCGAGGTCTTGAGGATTGTTTATGTTGAAAAAGATCATTTCGGTATTGTAGTGTAAATTTACATCAAAATATTTAATTTTTATGTCATCAAACATGTTTCTGATTCTGATATCTTCTTGCTTGAGAGTGGCTTCAGCAATGTTTACAATAGATTTTCGGTAAATTGCATGAAGGGGTTCTATCCCGGATTTATGTTTTGGAACAATGGCATCATACTGATATTCAGTCGCTTCAAAAACTAATTCTTTTATAAAATCCCCACACAAAAATGGCATATCGCATGAAACCACAAAAACAAGTTCAGTGTTTGAATAAGAAAGTGCCGTATGAATTCCTGACAATGGTCCCTTTTCGGGGAAAATATCCTCAACTACTCTAAGGTTGCGTCCATGTTTAAAGTCTTTACCTACAATAAAAATTTCACCAAATATTTCAGACAAAACCTCAATCTGCCTGTCAATAATTGAAATGCCATCAACTTTGAGAAGGGCTTTATTATCGCCTTTCATGCGGGAATTTTTGCCCCCCGCAAGAATAGCCACAGAGATATCAGATTGAATGATTTTCATGATATAAAGTTAGGGGATTTATTGTTTTTTCTCATGAATTTTGTTTTCCTTAGTGAACTTTGTGTAAGCCTTCGTGCTCTTTGTGGTAAAGAAAATGAAAACCCCATTGACGCATAATTTTATAACTTTTTATTTAGCCTATTAGTATATTGTTTTTATTATATTTGTCGAAATATAATAAATATATTTGCTATAAATGAAAACGATATTTCAAAAATTGTAATTGATGCCGCTTTTAAAGTACACCAAAACCTAGGTCCAGGACTTTTAGAAAGCGCATATGAAGAGTGTTTGTATTATGAATTATGTAAGTCAGATTTAAAAATTGAAAAGCAAAAACCATTGCCATTGGTTTACGAGGATGTAAAGCTAGATGCAGGTTATCGGGTTGATATTATTATAAATAAAAAGTTCATTATTGAAATCAAAGCTGTTGATGCATTGAATGACTTGCACCTAGCTCAATTACTAACTTATTTAAAGCTTTCCGGATGCAAATTAGGACTTCTAATAAATTTTAATGTTCCACTTATAAAAAATGGAATATTATAATTCTTCGTGGTGAAAAATCAAACCACTAAGTACACTAAGGCCATATATAAAAATGCTTGATTTAATAATCTTTGTGAACTTTGTGAAATACTTCGTGCTCTTTGTGGTAAAAGAAAAAATCAAACCACTAAGTACACTAAGGCCATATATAAAAATGCTTGATTTAATAATCTTAGTGAACTTTGTGAAATACTTCGTGCTCTTTGTGTTGAAAGAAAAAATAAACCACTAAGTACACTAAGAACGCACTAAGGACACAAAGAAAAATGAGTGATTTAATAGCCTTAGTGAACTTTGTGTAACCTTTGTGCTCCTTTAGTTTGCAAAAAGGAATTTCTAATAAGTTTTACATAGTAATTTTGAACTTATTAATCAATCCACAAAGAAACAGGGTGAATCAGTTTGCGCCAAAGGAATTCAGACCTATGCAAAGATTAAGAACCCTGTTTCTTTGAGAGCTAGATCAAGATAGAAATTTAG
>Ga0208244_100511_pt1 | contig 36384 bp, 32 predicted proteins | sample SubbioCR12Aug_5A_FD_184828 | JGI IMG/M metagenome (GOLD analysis project Ga0208244, IMG submission 184828) | Serpentinite rock and fluid subsurface biosphere microbial communities from McLaughlin Reserve, California, USA - CR12Aug_5A (SPAdes) | ecosystem: Environmental > Terrestrial > Deep...
AAGCAATCCGGGGTACGAGTGAATGGCGGCGGGTCGAGTTAGCTTTCGCGGTCGTTGCCTTCAAAGGTTTTCACGACCTCAGCCCTACGCGACGGCACACCCGTAGTTTCTTTCATCATCAGGGGTGTCGGCGACCTGCCTGCATGAAAGTTAGCCGGATGTTTAAACTGACGATGACTGCCGCGCGTGGCAACGAGAAACCAATTGTCAGCGCGCAGCATGGTCAAAATGTCGCTTACTTTCACCTGGTCAGGATAGCAAAAGTCGGCGCTGGCGGGACGGCGCCGATCAGGCGAGTGGCGCAACCCCGGCGCTTCTCACCTCAGCGCGACGGCATCGTCCATGATTTTTGGCGTGATCATGATGAGCACTTCGACTCGATCTTCGAACTTTTGTTTGGTTTTGAACAAAAATCCGATATAGGGAAGGTCACCCAGAAACGGTACTCTCTGTGTACTTTCACCATCTTCCTGCTTGAAAATCCCGCCAATCACGACCGTTCCGCCATTCTCAACCAGAACGTCGGAGATGGTTTCTTGCGTTTTAATGGTCGGGGGGATGAAAGCCGATGCCACTCGCGTCTGATCAATCGAATTTTTTGTGATTATCAATTTCATCATCACACGCCCGTCAGGGGTAATGTGCGGCTTAACTTTCAAAGATAGGGCAGCATCCTGCCAGGCGATGGACGTCGCCCCGGATGCCGTCGCAACCTGATACGGGACTCTTACTCCCTGCTGGATGGTCGCCTCCATCTGATCCATGGTCATGATGCGCGGACTGGAGATGGTCTTGCCCTTGCCGTCGGCTTCGAGCGCCTGCAGTTCAAGTGTCAGCAACTGCGTCTTCGCGCTGTTGAACAGGGTCAGCGCAAACTGGCCGGCGGGGTTGCCGCGAATCGGGTTGTTGGAGAACTGGCTGTCCGCCAATACCGGGGTGGGCACCTCTCTTGTGTACGTTATCTGGCCTGTTGTCTGATCAACGTTGGTAACAATTGCCGTAGCCGGATAACGGCCAAACTCCGGCAAGTGCGCGTAGGCATCCTGGGTGGAAGCCGCCAGGCCAAAGCGCAGACCATCCTGACCCAACACCTTGTGGCCGACATTCAAGCCCTGATGGTCATGCCCGCCCAGCCTGACGCCAAGCTCTTTGGAGAAGTTGGTGTTGGCCTCGACGATCCGGGCCTCGATCAAAACCTGCCGCACCGGACGGTCGATCTGTTTCAGCAGCGTGCCGATCAATTCCAGCTTGGTCGGAATGTCGTAGATGAATACCTGGTTGGTCCTTTTGTCGATCGTGATGGTGCCGATCGGCGAGAGAAAGTTGGAAGCGGCCTTGACGCCCGTCTTTTCCGTGCCGGCGCCCGAAGCACCACTCGCGCCGCTGGCCGAGATCATGGCGACGAAATCCTCGGCTTTCATGTAGTTCAACTGGAACAGTTCCAGCCGCGGCGGATCGGCGGCAAAGGCGGATTCGCGTGACTTGACCAGTTGATCATCGCGCGCCGCCAGTTCATCCTGCGGCGCAATCCAGATCACGCTGCCGCTCTTGCGCATCGCCAGATTTTTTTGCTGCAGGACGATTTCCAGTGCCTGATCCCAGGGCACGTCATTCAGGCGCAGGGAGACATTGCCCGTTACCGAGTCGCTGACGACGATATTGAAGTTGGTGATGTCGGCGAAAACATGCAGCAGTTCGCGGAGCGGAATGTTCTGGAAATTCAGGGAAATGGCGTCGCCCTGAAAGCCTTTCTTCGTGCCCTGGAACAACTTGTTGGCATCTTCCTTGACCGGGCGCACTTCGACGATGAACTGGCCGTCGCTCTGGTAAGCCGTGTGCTCCCACAAGCCGCGCGGGACGATTTCGATGGTGACATCATCGCCATCCGTCCGGGTATTCACGGCAGTGACCGGCGTGGCGAAGTCGACCACGTCGAGGCGACGCCGCAGCGGGTCGGGGAGTTTGGTTTTCTTGAATGAAACCAGCAGGTTCGTGCCTTTTTGCCTGACATCGATGCCCGTATCGCTGGATGACAGATCGACCAGCACGACGCCCGCGCCGTCCTTGCTGCGGCGGAACTTGATGTCGCGCACACTGGTCGCCGCGTCCCTGCCAGTGGAGGCGAAGTGCTGCACGGCGCCAACGGCTGCCGTAGCGCCCTCGTCTTGCAGGGTGATGAGCAGAAACTTCCCTTCCGGGCGCGCTTCAAATCTTGATGTCTTGTCGAGGTTGAGCACCAGCCGCGAGCGATCGCCGGCCTGGACCAGACTGAAACTGCGCAAGCCGCCCTCATTGATGACCTTGTTGCTGTAACCCAGGCCATTCTCGGTCGCCGGAAAATCAAAGACGATCCGCGCCGGATTGGCGATGACAAAGTTCGCGGGGGTCGCGGTGAGGGCCTGTTGCAGGCCGATCTTGAGGATAGTGTTGCCGCCGGCCTTGCTGACCGCCAGATTCTCAATGACGTTGGGTTTGGTGGCCGTCTGCCCCACGGCCAGCGAACTGACTGCCAACAGCGCGACAAAACACGCCCAGATACGCATGAATTTCATTTCTTTGACTCCTTGCCCGCTGTCCCGTCCAGTAACTGAAGGGTCATTTGCCGCTCCACCCAATCGGTGGTCTGGCCACTTGGATCCTGCACGATTTCCTTGAGGATGATCTCGGTATCGGTTATCGCGGCGATGCGGCCAAAATTCTGGCCCATGTAATTCCCTTTGCTTGCCTGATAAACCACCCCGTCAACTTGCACCAGCGCGTGCCGATCCTTGCTCTTCGTTTTACTCACGATACCAATGAACTGCAAGGATTCGAGGGGGAAATTTTCCAGTTGCTCGCGCGGACGATCAAAGTCAGGCCTGGCGCCCCCGCCGCCTTCCCTCTTTTCCGGCTCGACGCGATTCGCGCTGAAGGGATCCATCTGGTCATGCGCCTCATAGGCAATCAGCGGAAAGGGCTTCAGTTCGGGCAGCGGTTTGACGCGGCCGCGCAGGTCGCGCGAGGATTCGTCCATCCATTGCTTGATGTCCTGGTGTTCGGCATCGCCGCAGCCGGAGAGCACGGCGGCAAGCAACAGCAGCGGGAAAAGGCGTGGCGCGCTCACTTTTTCGCCCCCTTCGCCTTGTCTTTTTCGGCCTTCTTCTGCGCCGCCACCTCGGCCTCGTCGAGGTAGCGGAAGGTCTTGGCCGTGGCGACCAGCATCAGGGTTTCGCCCGCCTTGCCGGCGGGGTTCACATTGATGTCATTCAGGGTGACGATGCGTGACAGCTTGGCGATGTCGCCGACGAAAGCGCCAAAATCATGGTAGTTGCCGGTGACATTGAGAGTGATCGGCAGTTCGGCATAGAAATCCTTGGAGACTTCAGTCCCCGGCTTGAACAGTTCGAACTGGAGTCCCCGGCCCAAACCCGACTGGTTGATGTCGATCAGCAGGGATTCCATCTCCGCGGCGTTGGGCAGTTGTTTGAGCAAGGCCCCAAACGAACGCTCGATCTCCGCCAGTTGGTTTTTGTGTTCGTCGAGGTTGACGGCCTGTTTCTTCTTGCCGAGCCACTCGTCCTTGAGCTTGGTTTCCTCCTGGGCCTTGAAATCCAGCTCTTCGTACTGCGCATTCCAGCCGAACCAGGCCGCCGCGGCCAGCAGACCCAGGAACATGCCCGTCAGAGTGATGGCGCGCGGCACCAGCGGCCAGGCGCCCGGATCCTTGGGATCGAGCGTCTTGAAATCCTCGGCGATCTGCCTGAAATCGACCTGGGGTAAATTGAACCTTGGCAAAGCAGGAATGGTTGGCATAGCGGGCTTCTTCATGGCTTGCCTCCCGGTTTTTTGCCGTCCTTGCCGACGTCTTCGGTGGTTTGACGCGAAAAATAAATATTCAGCGTAAATTCGTTCATGCGCCGCTTGCCCACCGGAATCGCCTTGATCTGGATAAGTTCGGGACGTTCCAGCACCGGGGAACCATCCAGGTTATTCATCAGCGTCGAGACACGGGCATTCGACTGCGCATGGCCGATCAGGGTGACCTTTTGCTTGTCCTGCTTGATCGAGCGCAGATAAACCCCGGCGGGCAATTGCCGCGCCAGCTCGTTGAACAGATGCACGGTCTCGGAGCGATTGGCTTGCAGCGCTTCGATCACCTGTTTTCTGGCCAGCAGAGCTTCGGTTTCCTCGCGGAGTTTTTTGATCTCCTCAAGCTGCTTGTCCAGCACGACGATTTCTTTTTTGAGAAAGGCGTTCTTTTCGGACTGCCGGTCGATCTGGGCGTTGATGTAGGTGAACCCGGCGAACCAGATCACGCCGACCAACACGGTGACCAGGCCGGACAGGGCATAAAACTGCTGGCGCGATGCCTTGCGCCTGGCCTCGCGGTGCGGCAGCAGGTTGATGCGGATCATTGATCGAACCTCCGCAATGCCAGGCCGCACGCCACCATCAGCGAAGGGGCGTCAGACAGCAAATACCTGGGCCGGATGCGTGACGACAAGGTCATTTTCGCGAAGGGGTTGGCCAGTGCAACATCGATTTGCGTACGCTCGGCAACCACTTCCGCAATGCCCGGCAACAAAGCGCTGCCGCCCGTCAGGATGATGTGGTCCACCTCGTTGTATTGCGTGGAGGTAAAGAAGAACTGCAAGGCGCGGGAGACTTCCAGCGCCAAGTTTTCCAGGAAAGGCCGCAGAATCTCGGTTTCGTAATTATCCGGCATCGGGCCGGTCCGCTTCAGATTCTCGGCCTCTTCATGGCTCATGCCATAGGCGCGCACCATGTCCTGGGTCAACTGGTTGCCGCCGAAAGCCTGCTCCCGGTTATAGATCTGCTGGTCACCCTTTATCGCGGTGACCTTCATTGCGCTGGCGCCAACATCGACCAGCACAAACACCATGCTGCCCACGTCACCCGGAAACTGATCGCGCACCAGGTCGAAGGCAGCCAACGCGGCATAGGATTCCACATCCATCACCACGGGCTTGAGTTTTGCCGCCTCGGCACAGGCCACCCGGTCTTCGACACCCTCCTTGCGTGAAGCGGCAATCAATACTTCAACCTCGTCGGCACCGGATGGGGCGGGGCCGATCACCTGAAAATCGAGATTCACCTCTTCCAGCGTGAAGGGAATGTACTGATTGGCCTCCGACTCGACCTGGACTTCCATTTCGGCGTCACGCAGGCCAGCCGGCAGAATGATTTTCTTGGTGATCACCGCCGCCGTGGGCAAGGCCATGGCGACATACTTTGTGGATGTGCCGAGCCGCCGCCAACAACGCTCGATCGTATCGGCGGCGCCATCGAGGTTGACGATGTTGCCATCCACCACCGCACCCTCCGGCAGGGTCTCGATGGCGTAGCACTCGAGCTGGTAACCAGCGGACCGGCTACCCGAGAGCTCCACCATCTTGATCGCGGACGAACTGATATTCAGCCCGACTAGCGAGCGCGCCTTGGGGTTGAGTATCGAAAGGTCGATATCCAAGATAATCCTTTATTTTCAGTGTATTACAGCATAAACTGACAATTCACTTCAGATGCTAGCAGCAACTATATCGGCTGTAAAGAAAATTCTTTAAGGGGGACGGCCAATTCTCTGTGCTGATCAGCATCCGCGCAACAGCCACGCCAATCAAAACACCCGACGCCCTTGGACTATAATCCGTCCCCGCCCATTCGCCCGCCATTTATCGTGTTGCGCTGGATTTTCCTGCCCTTTGCTCTCCTCGCCGGCGTAGCCCTTGCGGCGCTCGCCTTGCTGGGCATCGCCCTGATCCTTGCCTATCCGCGTCTGCCCTCGATTGACGCCCTGACCGATTATCGCCCCAAGATTCCGTTGCGGGTCTACACCGCCGACGGCCACCTGATCGGCGAGTTCGGCGAGGAACGCCGCCACTTCGTGCGCATCCAGGATGTCCCGGAAACCATGAAGCAGGCCATCCTGGCCGCCGAGGACGAGCGTTTCTACCAGCACCCGGGCGTCGACACCCTGGGCATTCTGCGCGCGGCCTATGCGAATTTTATTGGCGGCGGCAGGCGTCAGGGCGCCTCGACCATCACCATGCAGGTGGCGCGCAACTTCTTTCTGTCATCCGAGAAGACACTCACGCGCAAGCTCTACGAGGCCATGCTGGCCTTCAAGATCGAGAACAGCCTTTCCAAGGATGAAATTCTGCAGGTCTATATCAACCAGATTTACCTCGGCCAGCGCGCCTACGGCTTTTCCTCCGCCGCGCGCATCTATTTCGGCAAGGAACTCAAGGAACTCTCCATCGCCGAAACGGCCATGCTGGCGGGCTTGCCCAAAGCGCCGTCCGCCTACAACCCGGTGGCCAATCCCAAGCGGGCGCAGTTGCGCCAGCAGTACGTGCTGCGCCGCATGCAGCAACTGGGCTTTATCGACGCCGGACAGTTCACCCTGGCGCGCGACCAGCCGCTCCATGTCCGCCGCCAGATCGACAATTTCTCCGTCAAGGCCGACTATGCCGCCGAAATGGCGCGGCAGATCGCCGTGGCGGCCTTTCCGGACGAAATTTACTCAGCCGGCCTGCAGGTCGTCACCACGCTGACCCGGAAGGAACAGCTCGCCGCCTATCGCAGCCTGCGCCAGGCGGTGCTCGACTACGACCGCCGCCACGGCTATCGCGGCGCGGAGGCCTATGTCGACATGAAGGCGGTCAAGGGTGATGACGATGACCTGATCGACGAACTGCTCTACGACTTCGAGGACGCCGACGACCTGCGTCTGGCGCTGGTGCTCGATGCCAGCACTGAAAAATTGCGCGCTTACCTGCCCGGCGGCGAGATCGTGACCATCGAAGGCGCCGGACTCAGGTTCGCCCAGCGCATGCTCGATGCCAAGGCGCCAGCCAACAAGCGGCTGCGGCGCGGCGCGATCATGCGGCTGACCCAGGACAGCAAGGGACGCTGGCAGGTCGCCCAGTGGCCTGAGGTCGAAGCCGCCTTCGTCGCCGCCAATCCGAACGATGGGGCGGTACGTGCGCTGGTCGGCGGCTTCGATTTCAGCCGCAACAAGTTCAACCACGTCACGCAGGCCTGGCGGCAGCCCGGCTCAAGCTTCAAACCTTTTATTTATTCGGCGGCGCTCGAAAAAGGCTATACGCCCCTCTCGGTACTGCCCGACGAGCCGCTCTCGGTCTCGGCCGAAGAAACCGGCAGCCAGGCCTGGGAGCCGAAAAACTACGACGGCAAGTACGATGGCCCGATGACGCTCCGCACGGCGCTGGCCAAGTCGAAAAACATGGTCTCGATCCGCCTGATTCGCGCCATTACGCCGCAATACGCCCAGGACTATGCCAGCCGCTTCGGTTTCGATGCTGGCAAGAACCCGCCGTATCTCACGCTGGCGCTGGGCGCCGGGGCGGTCACCCCCTGGCAGCAACTGACCGCCTATGCGGTATTCGCCAATGGCGGTTACAAAATCGAGCCCTTTATCGTCAAGCAGATTCTTGACGCCAACGGCAAGGTGCTCGCGGAAACCACCCCCGTGCTGGCCGGCGACGAATCCCTGCGCATCATCGACGCCCGCAACGCCTGGGTGATGGACAGCATGCTTAAGGACGTCGTGCGGCGTGGCACCGCCACTCGCGCGCAGACGCTGAAGCGCACCGATCTGGCCGGCAAGACCGGCACCACCAACGATTATGTCGATGCCTGGTTTTGCGGCTACCAGAGCGCGGTGGTGGGCATCGCGTGGATCGGTTTCGATCAGCCGAAACGCATGGGCAGCGGCGAAACCGGCGGCTCGGCCGCCTTGCCGATCTGGATCGGCTACATGGAAACCGCCCTGAAAGACGTGCCGGAAATGCACCGCGCAGCGCCCGCCGGCCTGACGCGCGTTGAAAGCCGCGACCCCGCGAGCGGCGCGGCCATTCACGACCTGATCTATGCCGAGTCAATCCCGGCGCCAGCGCCGGCGGCGGACCGGGAATTTTCCCTGCCGGAATTCCTGCTCCCCTCGCCACAACCATCCCAACCGCCCGCCCCGGTCCAGGAAGCCCAGATCAAACCGGTGGCGCCCGAGCGGCGCGTGCCGATGCCGCCGACTAGCAATCCAGCCGAAGCGTCGCGCCCGCCTGCTCGCTGAGGCAGCGCGACAATACGTCCGCCAGGTCCTGCCCGTCGCGCGTGCCGATCCAGCGCCCGGCCTCGGGCTTGAAGTGAAAGCCGCCCGAGCGCGCCGCCACCCAGATTTCCCGCGCTGCCGCATGGCGATTGACGATCACCTTGCTGTCATCCGCAAAGGCAATTTCGACGATCCCGCCGGGCTTCAATTCATAGTCCAGATCGGCATCGCCCGCATCCACCAGTTTATCCAGCCCGGTTTCCAGCCGCGCCAACTGGTCATCCGCCAGCGCCAGGAATTCGCGTTCTTCCATCTCGGTTCCGCCTTATCTCCGTGTTAACATCGCCTCTATGCCAGCCCATTTCATCATCCTAGCCGCGCTCGTCGGCGCCGCCCTGTTGCTTTCCGCCTGTGGCAACCGGGGGCCGCTGACACTACCGCCCAAACCTTCCGCCACGGAAAAAGCCGCCGTCGATCATAGCAGCACACCCATACCTCCCCCATCCCGATGAACATGCTCAATAATACCCACGACGCCGCTTGCGTCGAAGGCGTGGCCTTGACCGCCATCGCCGCACAATTCGGCACGCCCTGTTACGTTTACTCCCGCGCCGCCCTGACAGCTGCCCATGTCGGCTACCAAACCGCGCTGGCGGGACGCAACGCCCGCATCTGTTATGCCGTCAAGGCGAACTCCAACCTGGCCATCCTCAACGTATTCGCGCGACTCGGGGCCGGCTTCGATATCGTTTCCGGCGGCGAACTGGCGCGCGTCATCGCGGCGGGCGGCGATCCGGCCAAGGTCGTGTTTTCCGGTGTTGGCAAATCGCGCGCCGAAATGCGCCAGGCACTTTCGGCGGGCATCCATTGCTTCAACGTCGAATCGGCCAGCGAGCTTGAACTGCTCAACACCGTTGCCGGTGAAATGGGCCTTTGCGCGCCGATCGCCCTGCGCGTCAATCCGAACGTCGACCCGAAGACCCACCCCTACATTTCGACCGGCCTGAGGAGCTCGAAATTCGGCGTGGCCTTCGCGACGGCAATGGAACTCTATAGACGCGCCCGCGCCCTGCCGCATCTTGAGATACGCGGCATCGCCTGCCACATCGGCTCGCAACTGCTCGACCCGCAGCCCGCTGCCGATGCCGCCGACCGCGTGCTGGAACTGGTCGACAGACTGGCCGCTGAAGGCATCACACTGCAGCACATTGATCTGGGCGGCGGCATGGGCATCCGTTACCGCGATGAAACCGTTTTGCCGACGGCCGACTATCTGGCCCCCCTGCTGGCGCGGCTGGCGGGGCGCAAGGAACTGCTGCTTTTTGAACCCGGCCGCTCGCTGGTCGGCAACGCCGGCCTGCTGCTGACGAGGGTCGAGGTACTCAAACATGGCGAAGAGAAGAACTTCGCCGTCGTCGATGCCGCCATGAACGACCTGGCGCGCCCGGCGCTTTACGATGCTTTCCATGAAATCGTAAAAGTCGGCGCTGGCGGGACGGCGTCAGAGACCAGAACCTATGAGATTGTCGGCCCCATCTGCGAATCGGGCGACTTCCTCGGCCACGACCGCGAACTGGCCCTGGCCGAAGGCGACCTGCTGGCGATTCTTTCGGCGGGCGCCTACGGCATGGCGATGAGTTCAAATTACAACACCCGGCCGCGCGCCGCCGAGGTCATGGTGGATGGCGACCAGATGCACCTGATCCGCCGCCGCGAGGAAGTCGCGCAACTTTTCGCTCTGGAATCTGTCCTTCCGTGACGATGACGCGTCTTTTATTGCTTTGCGCTCTTCTGGCGCTTTCCGCTTGCGGCAAAAAGCCCGAAGACAAAAAACCGTCCGGCCCGCCGCCGACGCTGATCACCGTCACCACGGTCAAGAGCGGCGCCTTCGAGGTGACCGAGGACACGCTGGGCACACTTGAGGCGGTGATCAATTCGAAAATCGGCGCCGAAGTCGCCGGCAAGGTGATCGCGGTGCGGGTGGTAGCCGGCACGCCCGTCAAGCAGGGCGAGACACTGGCGGTGATCGATGCCGGTGACTTTCTGTTGCAAAACCAGGTGGAACAGGCCGAGGTCAAACGGCTCGAAGCCCTGCTGGCGCAACAGGAAAAGCTGGTCGAGCGGCAACAGAGCCTTGTCGCCAGGGGGTTTCTCTCGCGGAACGCCGCGGACGATGCCGCTGCGCAGCGCGCTGCAATTTCCGAGCAACTCGCCGCCGCCCGCGCGCGCACGAACATCGGCAAGCGTGCGGTGGCAAAAACCACGGTGACGGCGCCTTTCTCGGGCGTCATCGAAAGCCGGATGATCGCTGCCGGTGACTACGTCAAGCTCGGCGACCCGCTGTTCCAGCTCGTCTCCAACCAGCGTCTGCGCGCCCACCTGCCGTTTCCCGAAAGCGCCGCGCCGCTTCTCGCGCGCGGCCAGCCGGTGCGTCTCACCTCGCCGCAGGCGCCGGGCAAGGTATTCACGGCAAGCATCGCCGACATCCGCCCCGCCGTGACCGAATCGAGCCGCGCGCTTGGCGTGATTGTCGATCTGGACGGCGCTGGCCTCCTGCGGGCGGGCGGCACGGTCAATGCCTCGGTGCGGATTGCCGCCAAGGCGGCGGCGCTGGTGGTGCCCGAGCAGAGCGTGGTGCTGCGCCCGGCCGGCAAGGTGGTGTATGCCATCGTCGAAACAGAGGGCAAGCGGACCGCGGAACAGCGCATCGTCCAGGCGGGCGCCAAAAAGGGCGGCGTGATCGAGATTCTTGCCGGTCTGCAGGAGGGCGAAATCGTTGCGCAGGACGGTGCTGGTTTTCTCACCCACGGCGCGACAGTCAGCATCAAAGCTCCCCTCTCCCCCAGCCCCTCTCCCGCAAGGGGCGAGGGGAGCGTGGTGAGTCGCTGACGCGACTTTTACGGCAATGACGCTTCCCGAGTTTGCCATCAAGCGCCATGTCATGGCGTGGATGCTCTCCGCCGTGCTGGTGCTGTTCGGCGTCATTTCCTTCGACCGCATCGGCATGGACCGCTACCCCTACATCGAATTTCCGGTGGTGTCGGTCACCACGGTGCTGAAGGGCGCCAACCCGGACATCGTCGATGCCTCGATCACCAACGTCATCGAGACTTCGGTGAACTCGGTGCCGGGCATCGAGCATATCCAGTCCACCTCCTCGCCCGGCGTCTCGGTGATCGCCATCACCTTCGGGCTGGAGAAGAAGGTCGACGTCGCCTTCAACGAGGTGCAGTCCAAGGTCAATCAGGCCTTGCGCCGTTTGCCCAGGGACACCGACCCGCCCATCGTCGCCAAGGTCGAGACCAACGCCCAGCCGATCATGTGGCTGGCCTTGCAGGGCGACCGCACGCAACAGCAATTGAACCAGTACGCGATCAATGTGCTGAAGAAGCGGCTGGAGACCATCGACGGCGTCGGCGAGGTGCGCATCGGCGGCCGCCGCGACCGCACCATCCGCGTCAACCTGCTGCCCGACCGCATGACGGCGCTGGGCGTCACCGCCCAGGACATCAACAGCGCTTTCGCCACCGAACATGTACAGATGGCGGGCGGCTTCATCGTCGGCCAGCAGACCGAAAGCCTCGTCAAGCTCGACCTCGAATTCCACGGCACCGACGCGCTGGCCGGGATGGTCGTCGGCTACCGGGGCGGGGCGCCGATCAGACTCAAGGATGTCGCCGAAGTCGTGGACGGCCTCACCGACAACCGCCAGCTCGCCCGCTTCAATGGCGAGCCCACCATCGGACTCGGCATTGTCAAGATCGCCAACACCAATACCGTCGAGATCGTCGACAAGATCAAGGCGCGCCTGGAGAACGAGCTGCGTCCGCAACTGCCGCCCGGCCTCAAGCTGCACGTCGTTTCCAATGACGCCGTGCTCATCCTTGAGATCGTCAACTCGCTCAAGGAGCATCTGATCGCCGGCACCCTGCTCGCCGCGCTGGTCGTCTGGTTCTTCCTGCGCTCGGTGCGTTCGACGCTGATCATCGCGCTGGCGATCCCGGTCTCGCTGCTCGGCGCCATTGCCGTGATTTACCTGTTTGGCTTCACCCTCAATTCGCTCACCATGCTGGCGCTGCTGCTCCTGATCGGCGTCGTCGTCGATGATGCCATTGTCGTGCTTGAGAACGTCTTCCGGCACCGTGAGGAAATCGACCCCGAGCCGCGCACGGCCGCCGTGAACGGCAGCAATGAAGTGGTATTCGCGGTCATCGCCGCCACCGCCGCGCTGGTTTCGATCTTCGCGCCGGTGATCTTCCTGTCCGGCATCATCGGCCAGTTTTTCCGCTCCTTCGCGGTGGTCGTCACCTTTGGCGTGCTGGTGTCGCTGTTCGTTTCGCTGACGCTGACGCCGATGCTTTGCGCGCGTTATCTCAAGGTCGAAAAACAGCACGGCCGCGTCTATCACTGGCTCGACCGGTTCTTTGCGCGACTGGACTGGCTCTACGTCCACACGCTGGCCTGGGCGCTGACCCATCGCTGGAAGGTCGTTTTGCTCACCGCCGCCATCGTTGCCTCCAGCAGCTTCTTTTTCGCCAACATCGGCAAGGCCTTCGCGCCCGAACAGGACGAGGGCCGCTTCCTCGTCTTCCTGCGCGCGCCGCTCGGCTCCTCCATCGACTACACCAACGCCAAGCTCAAAGAGGTCGAAGCCCTGCTCGATACCCACCCGGAAATCCACACCGAGTTCGCCATCATCGGCCTGGGCAGCGCCGGCCAGGTGAACCAGGGCACGGTGGTGGTGCGCATGGCGCCGCGCGAGGAACGCCGCGCATCGCAACAGGAGGTGCTGGCGAAGCTGAGAAAGGATCTGGCGACAGTGGCCGGCGCGCGCGTCTTCGCCGCGCCCTATCCGATGGTGCAAGGCCAGCGCGGCGAGCCGCTGCAATTCGTCTTGTCCGGCGCCAGCATGCAGGAAGTCGGCCAGTTGTCGCGCGCGCTCCAGCAAAAACTCGCCGCCGTGCCCGGCATCGGCCGCATCGACACCGACCTGCAACTCGACCTGCCGCAACTGGTCTTCCAACCCGACCGCCTGCGCATCGCCGCGGCCGGCCTGAGTTCGGCCGACGTCGCCCTGGCCGTGAACATGCTGACCGGCGGCATCGACATCGCCAAATACAACGATGAACCGGGCGACGGCCAGCGCTATGACATTCGCGTCAAGGCGCGCGAGGGCGAATTCACCCAGCCGTCCGATCTCGCGAAAATCTTCATTCGCGCGAAGGACGGCAAAATGGTGCGTCTCGACGCGGTGGCCAGCTTCAAGGAAGCGCTGGGGCCGGCGATCATCGGCCGCTTCGACCTGCAATACGCCACGACTTTCTACGCTTCGCCGACCATCCCGCTCGGCGAGGCGGTGGCCAAGGTCCGCGAGCTCTCCGCCGACCTGCCAACCGGCTATCAGGTGAAATTGATCGGCCAGGCCGAGGAGTTCGGCAAGACCATGAAATACATGGTGTTCACCTTCGCGCTGGCGCTGGTGCTGCTCTACATGGTGCTGGCCAGCCAGTTCAACAGTTTCCTGCAACCGGCCATCATCATGCTCGCCCAGCCGCTCGCCATCGTCGGCGGGGTTGCCGCGCTGTGGCTGTTCAACCAGTCACTCAACATCTACTCGATGATCGGCCTGGTCCTGCTGGTCGGCCTCGTCGCCAAGAATTCCATTCTGCTGGTCGATCTCACCAACCAGCGGCGCAGCCAGGGCATGGCGGTCGACGCGGCGCTGCAAAACGCCTGTCCGACCCGGATGCGGCCGGTGCTGATGACCTCGGCCACCCTCATCCTCGCGCTCTTTCCCGCCGCATTGGGGCTAGGCGCCGGTTCCGAAACCAACCAGCCGCTCTCGATCGCCGTCATCGGCGGCATGATCTCCTCGACACTACTGACGCTGGTCGTCGTCCCCGCCGTCTATTCGCTGGTCGAAGGCTGGCGCGAACGCCGCACGGCCTAATTGCAGACGCCGCGCACCTGGGTCATGTCGGTCAGGCCCAGCAGCGCCTTTTCGATGCCATCCTGCTTCAGCGTGCGCATGCCCTGACTGACGGCAATGCGCTGATATTCCGCTGCCGCAGACTGGTGCGCGATCAGCTCGCGGATCTCCGGTGTGGCTTCCATCAGTTCGAACAGGGCGACGCGGCCCCGGTAACCTTCGCCGCCGCAGTGACGGCAGCCCTTGGGTTGCCAGACGTTCAGGGTTTCCCCCTGGGGCAGGCGCGTCTGCCAGCCGCGGACGATGCGCTCCTTCTCGGCCAGGGAGGGCTGGCGGTTGACCGCCGAAAAATAGTATTCCGCCGCCAGTTCGTCGGCCTCGATGGTGGTCATGACCCGCTTCTGGGCGCAGCGCGGACACAGGCTGCGCGCCAGCCGCTGCGCCAGGACGCAGACCAGGGCATCGGCGAGATTGAAGGGATCGACCTCCAGGTCGAGGAGGCGCGCGGCGGTCTCGGACGCCGAGTTGGTGTGCAGGGTCGACAGCACCAGGTGGCCGGTCATCGACGCTTCCAGCGCGATCTTGGCCGTTTCCAGGTCGCGCATTTCGCCGATCATGATGATGTCGGGATCGGCGCGCAAAAACGCGCGCAAGGCGTGCGCAAAGGTCCAGCCGATCTTGGCATTCATCTGCACCTGATTGACATTTTTCTGGACGATCTCGATCGGGTCCTCGGCGGTCCAGATTTTCCGGTCCGGCGTGTTCAGCTCGCGCAGCACGGAATGCAGCGTCGTGGTTTTGCCGCTGCCGGTCGGCCCGCACACCAGAATCAGCCCGTAGGGCTTCTCGATGAGCCGCTTGAATACCTGCAGGTCCCGCTCGCCCATTTTGAGTTTGTCGACGGGCACCGGGGCGCCGGCCTGCAAGAGCCGGATCGTGATGTTTTCGATGCCGCGCACCGTCGGGATTGTCGCCACGCGCAAATCCAGCCGCTCCTGGCCCGGCCGGTGGAAGGAAATCTTGCCGTCCTGGGGCATGCGGCGCTCCGCGATGTTCAGGTTCGCCATGATCTTGATGCGCGAGACGACCGCGCGGTGATAGCTCGCCGCGTACTGCGAGTAACCCTCCATCCGACCATCGCGCCGAAAGCGGATGTGCACCTGCGGGTCTTGCGCAAAACATTCCAGATGTATATCCGAGGCGGCCACATCGACGGCGTCGGCAATGATTTTATTGACCAGCCCGACCACGCTGGCGTCGTCCTGGGAAATGCCATTGCCCTCATCCGGCTCCAACTCGTCGCCGCCGGCCGACAGCGCGGCGGATTCGGCCAGCGCTTTTTTCGCCAGGGAGCGAAATTCCTGGTCGCCCTGTTGCACGGACTGCAGTTGTCCGTAATTCTCCAGGTGCTCGACGATCTCGCGTTCCGGCGCCATCACCAGCTCGACCTTCAGTTTGGTCAAAAACCCGAAGTATTCGCGCTGCTCGAAGTTGAAGGGGTTGGCGACGGCCAGAAACAGCACGCCATCAATCGCCGCAAGCGGCGCCACGCCCGCCTTGCGGGCCTCGTCGAGCGGGATCAGCCGCTTGACGTCATGGCCCACCGAAAAACGCTGCAGGCTCGTCATCAGCACGCCGTATTGCAGGCACAGGGCCCGCGTCACCAGTTCGTCGGTGACAACGCCCATCATCAGCAACACCTTGCCGATCGGCTCGCGTTTTCTGCCTTTCAAAGCCTGAATCTTGATGGCGGCTTCAATGTCCTTATCCGCCAGCACGACATACTGCTGCAGGATTTCCATCAACTGCCGCTTATCGCGTTGCGGCGCCCTTTCGCCCTGGCCGCGCAGCGTCATGATGCGCTGCAGGTCAGCCAGGCTCGACACCTTCGGCCAACTGGCTTTCTTCTGGATGAGCGCCGCCGGCTGGGCGGCCGGCGGCGCGCGGGCAAGCGGCTCGGCGACGGCCTGGCGCCGGTCCTCTGCCGACCCGGCGCCATTTTGCTTGGCCGCTAAGCGGCGACGTTCGGCCTCGCTGCGCGCCACGTCCGAGAGCACCGTCACAAACGGATCGATGCTGCTGATGTTGCGGGGATATTGATGGTCGTGCAGTTCCTTCAGCGAAAACAGCTCGCACACCACGCCAAAAGAAAAACCGTGCCGGTCGGGGCGGCCGGACAGCATCAATTCATCGAGAGCGCCAATGCACTCGGCGGTTCCCCATAGGGCATCCAGCTTGTGGGCGATACGCGGATGCCGCACCGCCAGGCTGTGGGGAAACCGGTCCAGCTCTTCCGCAAAGGCCTGGGCAAGCTTGGGGTACTCGCTCACCATGTCCGCGTGTTCCATTTTGTCCTCGCTGGCTACAGCACGTAACGCGACAAGTCCTCGCGCTGCGCCAATGCGGCGAGGCGCTCATCGACATAGGCGGCATCCACCGTCAACGCCGTTATCGTACCCGCGGCACCCGCCGCGTCGGCAGTGAAGGAGACTTCTTCCAGCAGCTTTTCCATCACGGTGTACAGGCGGCGCGCGCCGATGTTTTCGGTTTTTTCATTCACCTCGAAGGCGATCTGCGCCAGCCGCCGGATGCCGTCGCCGGCAAAAGCCACCGTCACGCCCTCGGTCGCCAGGAGCGCGGCGTACTGGCGCGTCAGGCAGGCGTCGGTCTGCGTGAGGATGCACTCGAAATCGCCCACCGAGAGCGAATCCAGCTCGACGCGGATCGGGAAGCGGCCCTGCAATTCGGGAATCAGATCGGAGGGCTTGGCGAAATGGAACGCTCCGCTGGCGATAAACAGGATGTGGTCGGTCTTGATCATGCCGAATTTGGTCGACACCGTCGTGCCTTCCACCAGCGGCAGCAGATCGCGCTGCACGCCCTGGCGCGACACGTCCGCCCCTTGCGTTTCGCTGCGCGAGGCGATCTTGTCCATCTCGTCGAGAAAGACGATGCCGTTTTGCTCGACGTTCCTCATCGCCGTCGCCTTGACTTCATCATCGTTGATGAGCCGCGCCGCCTCTTCATCGGTCATGACCTTCAAAGCGTCGGCAATGCGCATGCGCCGTGATTTTTTCTTGCCGCCGCCCACATTCTGGAACATGCCCTGAATTTGCTGAGTCAGCTCTTCCATGCCCGGCGGAGCAAAGATTTCCATGCTGGCCGCAGGCATGCTGACCTCGATGTCGATCTCCTTGTCGTCCAGTTCGCCTTCGCGCAGCTTCTTGCGGAACTTCTGCCGAGTGGTGGTTTCCTCCGGCGCGGTCTCGCCCACGCCAACATTACCGACTCTTGCGGGGGGCAACAGCACATCCAGAATGCGATCCTCGGCGGCATCCAGCGCGCGGTCCCGCACCTGCTTCATGGCGCGTTCCCGCTCGTCCTTCATCGCCGTTTCGGCGAGGTCGCGGATGATGGTGTCGACATCGCGGCCGACATAGCCGACCTCGGTGAACTTGGTCGCCTCGACCTTGATGAACGGCGCGTTGGCCAGGCGGGCCAGGCGCCGCGCGATCTCGGTCTTGCCAACCCCCGTCGGGCCGATCATCAGGATGTTTTTCGGCGTGATCTCGGAACGCAGCGGCTCGGTCACCTGGGAACGCCGCCAGCGGTTCCTGAGCGCAATGGCCACCGCGCGCTTGGCACGGCTTTGGCCGACGATATTCTTGTCGAGTTCCGAAACGATCTCGGCCGGGGTCATTTGACTGCTCATCTGGGTCATGAAAGTTCTTCGATCTGGTGATTCTGGTTGGTGTAAATGCACAGGTCGCCGGCAATCGTCAGCGCCTTTTTCACAATCTCCGCCGGGGTCAGGTCGGTGTTTTCCAGCAGCGCCCGCGCGGCAGACTGGGCATAAGGCCCGCCGCTGCCGATGGCGACCAGGCCCAGCTCGGGTTCCAGCACGTCGCCATTGCCGGTAATCACCAGCGAATGGTCCGTGTCGGCGACCGCCAGCATCGCTTCCAGCCGCCGCAACATGCGATCGGTGCGCCAGTCCTTAGCCAGCTCGACGGCGGAACGCAAGAGGTTGCCCTGGTGCTTTTCCAGCTTGGCCTCGAAGCGCTCGAATAGGGTAAAAGCATCAGCCGTGCCGCCGGCAAAACCGGCGAGGATACTGTCGTTGTAGATGCGGCGAATCTTCTTCGCGCTGGCCTTGATGACGATATTGCCCAGCGTGACCTGGCCGTCGCCGCCCAGCGCAACGACATTGCCGCGCCGCACGGAGAGGATGGTGGTGCCGTGATATTGCTCCATGACTTTCTTCCAGAAACGGGAGCGGCGATTCTACCTTGCGTCAGTCATTTGAAAGTCGGCGCTGGCGGGACGGCGCCATAAGGTCGTGACGCCGAAGAACAGCACGAGAACCGCCACCAGCACCGGCCCGAAAGGCTGATCGAAGGCCAGCGCCAGCCAGAAGGCCGCGCCGTAACCCGCCACGCCGATGCCGGCCGCCAGCCATTGGGCGCGCCGCCAATCGGGCGCGCGGCGGAAGGCGATCCAGGGCGGCACGAAAATCAGCGCAAAGCTCGCCATCAGGCCGAAGGTGGCCGTGCCGGCGGCAATCGCCGTGGCGGCCAGAAAATCGAAACCCAGATGCCAGCGCCAGGCCGGCAGCTTGTTCGCGCGCTCCCGTTCGGGAAAGAGGCGGGCGGCGATGAGATGCAGCGTCAACCAGCGCAGCGCCGACAACACCATGAGCAGGACGACGGCATCGATGACGAATTCACGCCAACCGGCGAAATAAAGCTGGCCGTCGATCAGCGCATGCGCCAGCGCGTCGCCCAGTGCGGTGTTTGCGGCGACCAGCAGCGTCAGCGCCCAGCCGGCGAGGATCATCAGGCCGTAGGCGGAATTGCTGCGCCCGCCGCTGGCCTGCTTCGCGCCGGCCCCCGTCAAGGCGCCGGCCAGCGCACCAACGAAGCTCGGCAGATGGAGCGCCATGCCGAGCAGCGCGCCGGCGGCGGCCAGGTGCGCCAGCCCCAGCGTCGCCAGCCATTCGTCGCGCAGGCGCAGCAGGTTGCCGACCAGCGGCAGCATCAGGGCGAGCGCCAGCCCGGCAAAGAAAGGGGCGACGAACAGGCTATCCATGCGCCGCCCCCAATTCGATGACACGCGTGCAGACCGCGTCGAGAAACGCGCGGTCGTGACTGACCACCAGCGTCGCCCGCTGCGGCCGCGCGGCGGCGATTTCGTCGACGGCGATCTGGACGTGGCCGGCATCGAGGTTGTTGGTCGGCTCGTCGAGCAGGATCAGTTCGCCTTCGCCCGCCAGCGTCGCCCACAGCATCAGGAGTTGATATTCGCCGCCCGACAGGCGGTCGATGCGTTGTGCCAGTTTTTCCGCCAGGCGCGCCGGCGGCGTCAGGCGGTCGGCGCCCAGCGCAGCGAGCAGTTCGCTGCCCGACAACGGCACTTCCGGCAGCCGCACCGGCTGCTGCGACAGATAGCCGATGCGCGTGTCCGGCGCGCGCTCGATGCGACCGGCGAACAGTGAAGCAGTGCCAATTACCGCTTTCAGCAAGGTCGACTTGCCGATGCCGTTCGGGCCGGCCAGCCCCACCACCTCGCCGCGCGCGACCGAGAAGGTCGCCAGCGGCGAGACGGGGGCCGCATAGCCGGCCACGGCATCGACCAGCGTCAGCATTACCTGGTCAGCGCCTCGGTCCAGCGGTCGATCAGCGCGAAGTAGCCTTGGGCATCGGCGCCCGCCGGCGGATCGATCGGCAGCACGGCCACTTTCCAGCCAATCAGGCTGGCGAGCTTTTCGGCCCCGGCCGGCGGCTGATAGGGCGTATGCACGATCACACCTTGCTTGCCCTTCAGCTTGCCCTTCAGCTTGCCCTTCAGCTTGCCCGCCAAGGCTTCGAGATGGCGCGCCGTCGGCGCCACGCCCGGCACCGGCTCCAGCGTGCCATGGAAGGGCACGCCCAGAAAGGTCAGCAGATAGATGGCGTCCTTGTGGAAAGTCACCGCACCGCCACTGCCCGCCGCCTTTTGCTTCCAGGCCGGCAGCTTCGCCTCGACCGCAGCGGCGAAGCCTTTCGCCCGCTCGCGATAGCCGGCCGCATTGGCCGCATCGAGTTGCACCAGCCGCTCCGCCAGCGCCTTGGCAACCGTCGCCATGCGCGCCGGATCGAGGTTGACGTGCGGATTGCCGGCCGGATGCACATCGCCCTGCGCCCGGTCGGCCGCCTGTCCGGCGTCGAGCAGCGGCACCTGCGCGGCCGCCTCGAAGTAGCCCGGTCGCCCCGGCAGAATGGCGCCATTGGCCGCGCCGTTGATCGCCGCCGGCAACCAGCCGATTTCGAGTTCGGCGCCGACGGCGACAACCAGTTGCGCATCGCGCAGAGCGCGCATCATCGACGGACGCGCCTGCAGCATGTGCGCGTCGCGGTCGGGCGGCGCCAGTTCCGTCACCTTGACCTGCGGCCCGCCGACGGTGCGCGCCAGCATGCCCATGCTGGAAGTCGTCGCCACAACTTCCAGCGCCCAGGCGGGCGCGGCGGCGAGAAGAGACAGGAAAAGCAAGAATCGCTTCATCGCCGCGCTCCTCAGAAGCTATGCGCGCCATGGGCGCCCAGGCTGTGCTGATACTGCAGGAAGATCTGGTTGACCGGCTCCTTCGCGCCTTCGACCCACAGGTTGGCGCGCGAGGCTTGCAGGCGCAGCAACGAGAAATGGTCGATGTGGCGTGTAAGGGCGAAGGTCCAGCGGTCGGATTTGTTTTTCTCCCAAATCCTGCCCGCCGGCCCGACCACCTCGTTCTTCGAGAGCCCGGTCGCGTCATAGCGCACGCCGACCTGCCAATGCGGCAGGAAGCCATAGGTTCCCTGCACGACGACGCCATCCTGCGTGAAGTCGCGTTTCTGGCCGACCCGTGCGCCAATCTCGTGGAAGGCGATCTTGAGATCCTTGTTCAGGCGCAGGTACTCGCCGACCAGCTTGGCATTGCCCTGCCCGCCATGGCGGCCGGCGTCGTACTTGTAGACGGCGTCCAGACCCCAGGCTTTGCCCTTGCCTTCGAGGGCATGCACGCGGGCCGTTGGACTTTCCAGACTATGATCATGCACCTCCTGATGCTGGGAAGCATGGGCGTGCCAGCCGCCGAATTGCAAGGCGTGGTTATTGCCCAGATCCGGGCCGAATTTGGCGAATACCGTCGTCAGGCGCGGCCCGGCCTTGACTGGAGAAAGGCTGCCAGCGCTGGTTCCTAGAAGAGGGGCGCCGCTGGCGCGCTGGGCTGGTATCTCGGCGCCAACGCTACCGAACATCTGTTCCTTGCCCTGCAACAACTCGACGCCCAGTTGGGTATACCAGCTGCCGGTCTTCGGCAGCCAGGAGAAGCGCAGGCCGGTGTCGTTCAAGCCATGGTCGCCGAGCAGGGTGCGATAGGGCAGGTTCTGGTCGACGAAGTCCCATTGGTGCGGATGCTGGGCATTCAGATAGCCGATGCCCGAGAGGAATTTGCCGCCGCGGATCTTCAGGCCGTAGGGCAGGCTGCGCGTGTCGAAGTAGGCTTCCTCCAACTCGACATCGCCGTGCGAGCTGATGGCCAGCATCGCGGCTGCATCGAAATGCGGACTCACCGTCGCCGCGAAGGCCAGCTCGGTCTCACGCAGGTTGAAGCCGCGTTCGAGAGCGCCGTGGGCATGGCCGGCATGGTCGTGGCTGTGGTTGATGCCGTCGATGTGCTCGTACAGCTCGGCGCTGCGACCTTTCTTGTTGTCGCGGAAATAGACGCCGTCGAGGATCAGCGAAATCTGCGGATTGAAGCCGCTGCCCGCGCCGACCTGACCGGACGAGGCGGCAGCAGCAGCCGGGGCGGGTTTCTTCTCGGCTTCCTGCAAACGGTTTTCCAGCGCGGCGATGCGCTGTTCGTAGGCTTGTTTCATCTGCGCGATTTCGGCGCGCAGGGCTTTCAGGTCGTCCGCGGCAGCGGGCAAGGAAGTCAGAACGCCGGCAGCGGCCAGCGTCCACAACGGGATACGGTTCATGTCGATACTCCAAAGCAGTTGAAAAGAAAAGGTTCAGCGGCTTGAAGCAGGGGGCGGGGCGCGACTCCTGAAGGCCAGTTGAAGCGCAAAAGTCGGCGCTGGCGGGACGGCGCCGTTTGCGCTCGTTTGTCTTGCGGGGGGAAGCGATACGCACGGCGCTTGTGTCGGCATGGCCTGCATGCCAGGCAAGGCCAGGCATTCAAGACAGGCTTCTGAGTCATCGTGAAAGGCGTGCTCGATGCCATGAGCCGCCAGGGCCGCTTGCGCCCACAGCAGCAGGCTGCACAGCAGCAGCAAACGCGGGAACCGCATCATGGCGCGCGCCGCGCGCACCGCGCACAAGTGCCGCGCACATCCATTTCCACTGCGCCGAGGCGGAAGCCGCGCGGCAGCCTGGGTGCTGCAGGCGGTTGCGCCTTGAGGCAGAACACGCCACCGCAACCGGTACAGCGGAAATGCACATGCCCCTCGTGCCGGTGCCGCGTTCCAGCGGCCGAAAAGCGGAACACGCCGCGCGGATCGACCGCCTTGAGCGCCAGGCCGGCGGCCACCAGCGAATCGAGCACACGGTAGAGCGTCACCCGGTCGACGTCGGGCAGCAAGGCTTCGATTTCGGCATGACTCATGGGCTGCGTCGCGGCCAGCAGCGCAGCGCAGACCCGCACGCGCCAAGGCGTGACCTTGAGACCGGCCGCATGCAGCAGGGTGGTGATGTCGTTCATGGCGGCATGATGCCGCAAGCCGGCCACGGATGCAACATTGTTGCATTTGCCTGGCAAGCGATTACAATCCCGGCGTGACTTCTCTGCCCCTCCTCGCCCAAATCGCGCTCGCCTGCCTGGCGGGCGGCCTGCTCTCTGTCGCCGCCGCCGCGCTGGTGATGTTCGGCCTGCCGAAGAAATGGCTCAACTACGCGGTGAGCTTTTCCATTGGCGTGCTGCTGGCGACTTCCATGCTGCACCTGCTGCCCGAAGCACTCGAGTTGGGACTCACGCCGCACGAGGTATTCCCCGTCCTGCTCGGCGGCATTCTCGGCTTCTTCGCGCTGGAAAAATTCGCCATCTGGCGCCATGCCCACGGCAACGGCGACCTCCATGCGGACGAAACGTCCTGCGGGGACCACACCCACGACCACCATCACATGCAGGGCGGCGAGGCGGTCGGCATCCTCGTCGGCGATGGCTTCCACAACTTCACCGACGGCCTGCTGATCGCCGCCGCCTTCCTCGCCGACCCGGCGCTGGGCTGGGCAACCACGCTGGCCGTGATCGCCCATGAGGTGCCGCAGGAGGCCGGCGACTTCGCGATCCTGCTCGCCGCCGGCTGGCAGCGCACCAAGGCGCTGTTCTGGAACGGCGTCTCCAGCCTCGCTGCGCTGGCCGGCGGCATCGTCGGTTATTTCGCGCTGGAACGCGCGCAGGACTGGGTGCCCTACATCATCACCGTCGCCGCCGCCAGCTTCATCTACATCGCCATCGCCGACCTGATGCCGCGCCTCAAGCGCGAACAGCAGGGCATCGGCTGGCACGGGCTGCTGCTCGCCGCCGGTATCGCCATCGTCGTCTTCGGTGCCAGCCATTCCCATTGACCCACGCAACAGGAGACCGCCCCATGAAACTACCAGCCCTGATCGCCGCCCTGTTTTTTGCCCTGCCCGCCCAAGCCCAAAAGGCTCATGTGCATGGCGAAGGCAAGCTCGACGTTGCCATCGACAAGGACACCGTCACGCTGAACCTTGAGTTGCCCCTCGACGCCGCCGTCGGCTTCGAGCGCGCCCCAAAGAACGACAAGGAAAAAACTGCGCTGACGACGGCGGAGAAGATTCTCAACGACGCCGCCGCGCTGTTCGTGCCAAGTCCTGCCGCAAACTGCGCGGCTCAGTCGGTCAAGGTCGAAATGCCGCAATTCTCTGGCAACGCACATGCCGACATTGACGCCAGTTATGTTTTCCGCTGCGCCAATCCGGCCGCCCTGAAAGGCATCGAAACCACGCTCTTCAAGCATTTCAAGCGGCTGTATCGGCTCGAAGTGCAGCGCGTCGGCCCCGCCGGTCAGGGAGCCCAGCGGCTCACGCCGAAAAATCCCGTGCTGAGCTGGTAAGCTCTGGCGCATGATCGCGCTCGCCGACCTCCTGTATCGCTGGCCGGGGCAAGCTGCGGCCTGCCTCGACATCCCGCGTCTGGAAATCGCGGCGGGCGAACGCGTTTTCCTGCATGGCCCCTCCGGCGGCGGCAAAAGCACGCTGCTCGGCCTGCTGGGCGGCGTCGCCGTGCCGGAGCGCGGCAGCATCGAACTACTCGGCAGCGACATCACGCGGCTCTCCGGCCACTCACGCGACCGCTTTCGTGCCGACCACATCGGCTTCATCTTCCAGCAGTTCAACCTGCTGCCCTGGCTGTCCGCGCTCGACAACGCGCTGCTGCCCTGCACCTTCTCGGCGCGACGGCTGGCCCGCGCAGGCAATGCGCGCGAAGCTGCCACGCGACTGCTCACCCACCTCGACCTCGCCGCTGATGCTTGGCACAAGCCGGCCGGCGAGCTTTCCGTCGGCCAGCAACAGCGTGTCGCGGCGGCGCGCGCCCTGATCGGCCGGCCGGAAATCCTCATCGCCGACGAGCCGACCTCGGCGCTGGACGCCCCGCGCCAGCAGATTTTCATCGACCTGTTGCTGGCCGAGGCGAAAGCAGAAGGTGCGGCGCTGCTCTTTGTCAGCCATGACGAACGCCTGGCCGCGCATTTCGACCGCAAGATCGCGCTTTGCGACATCAACCGCGCCGGGACTGTCGAACCATGAGGGCGATACTGACGCTCGCCGTGAAAAGTGCCTGGGCACGGCGGCTGACGCTCGGCGTCACACTGTGCGCCATCGCGCTGGCCAGCGCGCTGCTCTTCGCCGTCGAGCGGGTGCGCCATGATGCGCGGCAGAGCTTCACGCAGGCGGTGTCGGGCGTCGATCTGGTGGTGGGGGCCCGGAGCGGCAGCGTGCAACTGATGCTGCATGCCGTGTTTCGCGCGGGCTCCGCCACCCACAACATCCGCTGGGAAAGCTTCGCGGCCCTTGCCACGCACCCGGTGGTGGACTGGGCCGTGCCGCTCGTCCTCGGTGACTCACATCGCGGTTTTCCCGTGCTCGGCACCACCCCGGATTACTTTCGCCACTTTCATTACAGCGACCGGCGCCCCCTGGTCTTTGCCGCCGGGCAAGCCTTCGCCGACGTTTTCGAAGCCGTGCTGGGCAGCGCGGTTGCCGCCGAACTGCGGCTGGAGGTCGGCGACCGCATCACGCTGACGCATGGCATGACCGAGGCGGGGCCGGGGCACGACGACAAACCCTTCACGGTTGTCGGCATCCTCGCTCCCACCGGCACGCCGGTCGACCGCGGCGTCCATGTGAACCTGGAATCGATCAGCGCGATCCATCTCGACTGGGTCGCCGGCGCGCCGCTGCCGGGCCTGGCGATACCCGCCGAATTCGTGAAAAAGTTCGATCTGCAACCCAAGGAAATCACCGCCTTCCTGGTCGGCCTGAAAAACCGCGCCGACGTGTTCCGCCTGCAACGCCACATCAACGGCTATCGCGGCGAGCCGCTCATGGCCGTGATGCCCGGCGTGGCGCTGGACGAGCTGTGGCAGACGCTCGGCATGATCGAGCAAACGCTCCTGGCGATGTCGGCGCTGGTGGTGGTGATTGGCCTGGCCGGCCTCTTGGCGACAATGCTCGCCAGCCTCAACGAACGGCGCCGCGAGCTGGCCATCCTGCGCGCGCTGGGCGCCAGCCCGCGCGAGCTGTTTCTGCTGCTCACCGCCGAAGGCCTGCTGATCACCACGCTCGGCGTGGCGTTTGGCCTGGGCCTGCTGGCCGTCGGCACGTTCTTTTTCGCGCCACTCTTGCAGGCGCATTTCGGCATCATCCTGCAATGGCGCCTGTTTGCGCCCAACGAGTGGCTGCTGCTGGCGGCCATCCTCGCCACCGGCCTCGTCGCCAGCCTGATCCCCGGCTGGCGCGCCTGGCGCATGTCGCTGGCCGATGGACTCACCCCGCGGAACTGAAATGAACAAACTACTCTTTGCCCTGCTCGCCGTTATTTACCTCGGCCAGCCAGTCCACGCCGCCCCCTATCCCGAAATCAAGTGGGAAGCGCTGGTGCCCAAGGGCTGGGACCCGACGCGCGACCTCAAGAACCTCAATCTGGGCACGCTGCAGGATTCCGACCCGCGCGCCATCGAAGCGCTCGAAAAACTCAAGGCGCTGTGGGACAACGCACCCGCCGAGCCCGCGCACCATGGCAAGAAAATCCGCCTCGCCGGCTATGTCCTGCCGCTCGAACGCGACAAGGCGGGCAAGGTCACCGAATTCCTCCTCGTGCCCTACTTCGGCGCCTGCATCCACACCCCGCCGCCACCCGCCAACCAGATCATCCACGCCAGGTCGGCCAAACCCCTGGCGGGTGTGAAGATGATGGAAGCCCTCTGGGTACACGGCACGCTCACCGTGCAGCGCGGAGAAACCACTTGGGGCGTCGCCGGTTACCGACTGACGGTCGACAAAATCGCGCCTTACGAGTTGCCGCAGACCAAGAAGTGAGGGGCCAAAAAACAAGCCCCGGCACAATCTTGCCGGGGCCTGTGGGTGAGGCACGGCGCGCTGGTGTTTCTCGCGCGCCAGCCAGCCCTCGCTAGACCTTGCAGCGACAGAGTCCCGCAAGGACAACTACACCCAAGCCAAATAATGTCAGAGAAGCCGGATTGGGTATTTCGCCATCTCCGCAGCAATAAGCGGGCCAGTGGATTCAAGTAGCTGTTTATTCTGGACAAGTGATCGGCGTGGCGAAGCAAAGAACGCGGTAAATGTAAACTTTCCCGACACTCACAAACTCAGAAATCAGAAAGTCGGCGCTGGCGGGACGGCGTAGCCGGATCGCCGCCAACATGAGGACGGCGCAGCCGGGCCGCCGCCACAACGGGGACGGCGCTCAATCGACCTGCAGCAGCAAACCCTTGAGGTATTCGCCTTCCGGAAACGCCAGATCGACCGGATGGTCGGCGCTGCCTTGCAGCCGTTTGACGATGCGCGCCGTGCGGCCGGCATCGCAGGCGGCGCTGGCGACGATTTTCTGAAAGAGTTCCAGACCGACGCCGCCGGAACAGGAATAGGTCATCAGCAGACCGCCCGGCGTCAGCAGTTTGCAAGCCAGCAGGTTGATGTCCTTGTAGGCGCGGCTGGCGCGTTCGGCGTGGCTCGCCGATGGGGCGAACTTGGGCGGATCGAGCACGATGAGGTCGAAGCTCTCGTTCGCCGTTTTGAGCTTGCGCAGTTCGTCGAAGACGTTGGCCGAGCGCCATTCGGCATGGTCAGCGGGAAGCCGCGGGTTCAGCGCCAGATTCGCCGCCGCCTGTTGCAGCGCCGGTTGCGAGCTGTCGATGGAGAGCACGCTGGCCGCGCCGCCGGCCAACGCCTGCAGCGAAAAGCCTCCCGTGTAGCAGAAGCAGTTGAGCACTCGCTTGTCGGCAGACAACCCGGCCAGCAGGCGACGGTTTTCGCGCTGGTCGAGATAGAAGCCGGTCTTGTGGCCGCTGACGATATCGACCGCCATTTTCACGCCGTGCTCTTCGATAATGATGCCGGCGGCAGGCGCTTCACCCAGTAGCCAGCCGGTGGTCGGCTCCAGCCCTTCCAGACCGCGCACTTCGGAATCCGAGCGTTCGTAGATCCGCGCGCAGCCGGTGGCTTTTTGCAACGCATCGACGATCGCGGCGCGCCATTTCTCGGCGCCCGCGCTGGTGAGTTGCACGACGACGGTATCGCCGTATTTATCCGCAATCACGCCGGGCAGGCCGTCGGATTCGGCGTGGACCAACCGCAAGCCCTGCTGGCCGGCCAGTTCCGGCAGGGCGGCGCGGCGCGCCACGGCCTCCGCCACACGACGCTTGAAAAAGGCGTGGTCGATGATTGTCGCAACATCAAAGCTCCAGACGCGTGCACGAATTTTCGAGTGCGGGCTCCAGGCCGCCTTGGCCAGCGGGCGGCCGTCGGCGGCCTGAATCGTCACCGTGTCGCCCGGTCGCGCATGGCCGTCCAGCCTGGCCACGGCGGTATCGAACAGCCACGGATGGCGCTTGTAAAGCGAGCGTTCCTTGCCGGGATGGAGAATCAGTTGTGCGCTCATTTTTTCCTTGCCCTGGGGTGGGCTGCGTCGTAAACCTTGGCCAGATGTTGAAAGTCCAAGTGCGTATAAATCTGCGTGGTGCCGATGCTGGCATGGCCGAGCATCTCCTGCACCGCGCGCAGGTCGCCCGAGGATTGCAGCACATGGCTGGCGAAGGAGTGACGCAGCATGTGCGGATGGACGTGCAGGCCAAGCCCGCTCTTCTTCGCCCAGTGGGCGAGCCGCAGTTCGATGGCGCGCGGGGAGAGGCGCGTGCCGCGGCGGCTGACAAACAATGCCGCTTCGTCCGTTTTTGCCATGGCCACCCGCTGTTCGAGCCACGTCCTCAGCACGGCGGCCGCCTGGGCGCCCACCGGCACGGTGCGGGTCTTGGCGCGCTTGCCGGTCACCGTCACTTCGCCGCCAGCCAGATCGAGGCCAGCGGATCCTTGACGGCCCGCGACCAAGTCCAGCGAAGCCAACTCGGCCAGTCGCAGGCCCGAGGAATAGAACAACTCGAACATCGCGCGGTCGCGCACCGCCAGCGGAGCGTCGCCGGGCATGGCCAGCAGCGCGGCCGTCTGGTCGATGCCCAGCGCCTTGGGCAGCGCGCGCGGGCGCTTCGGCGCGCGCAAGCCAACGCAGGGATCGGCGGCCAGTTGCCCCCGTCGCGCCAGCCAGCGATAGTAGGCGCGCCAGGCAGAAAGTGTTCGAGCAACTGAACGCGCCGCCAGACCCTGACCATGCAGGCGCATCGCCTGACGGCGCAGTTCGTGGGATTGCAATGTGGCCAGGGGACGGCCGCCGACGCCGGCCGCGAGCAGCGCCAGGTCGCGCCGATAGGCGGTCAGGGTGTGCGGGCTGGCGCGCCGCTGGTGCGCCAGTTCGGCGAGGAACCGCGACACCGAGGTGTCGGACTCGGCGACCGACGCATCGGTCATTTTCTGTTCAGCTCAGCGTGCGATCGAACGCCGCGGCCGCCACCGCGCCGATGCGCTCCAGATAGAGCGTGCCCATCTCGGGGTAAAAGCGCTGCGGCTCCTCGCTCCCCAGCGCCAGCAGACCAAAAGTTTCGCTGCCGCGCCGCAAGGTGACGAGCGCCAGCGAGCGCACATGACTGCCGCGTTCGCCAAACCAGCCCAACACGTCCGGGCCGCTGCCCGCACCGCAGTAGGGGCGCTTCAAGGCCGCGGCGAATTCACGGGCCGCCGCGCTCATTGGCGTGAACTCGGGCGCCGCCGCGTCGCCGGCCACTTCCCACAGGCGCACCGCCACGTGCGGCACGGCGAAGTCGCCGCCGAGGTGGGCGTAGAGCACGCGCAAGACGCCGCCGACATCCGCGGCGCCCGCCAGCGCCACGTCGAGACGGTGCGCCTTGCCGGACAGCGCATCGTTTTCCTCGCCGAAGCGGATCAGCTCGGCCAGCTTGTTTTCGAGGCGCTTGATCTGTTCGCGCAGCGTGACGATCTGCCGTTCGGTGATCGACACGGCGCGCCCGCCGTGCGGGTCGGGCAGCGTGATCTGCGCGAGCACATCGGCATATTGGGTGAAGAATTCCGGGTGGTCCTTCAGGTACTGGGCGACATCCTTGGCTGCGAGCGTCATATGATTTCCTTCGGTAGTTCAATTTCGCCGGTAAAAACGGTCACCGCCGGGCCGGTCATCAGCACGGGCTGACCCATGCCGCCCCAGGCGATGGCGAGCGCGCCGCCGCTGGTTGCGACCTGCACCGGCGAATCGAGCAGTCCCCGGCGGATGCCCACCGCGACAGCGGCGCAGGCGCCCGTGCCGCAGGCCAGCGTCTCGCCCGCCCCGCGTTCATAGACGCGCAGCCGGATGGCGTGGCGATCGACAACTTCCATGAAACCGGCATTGACCCGCTTGGGGAAATTCGGGTGCGCCTCGATCAGCGGGCCGTCACGACTCACCGGGGCGCTAGCGACGTTGTCGACGACCTGTACGGCATGGGGGTTGCCCATCGAAACCGCAGTGATCGTCGCGCTGCGGCCGGCGAACTCGAGCGTCTGGATCAGGTCGTCGGAATCAGCGATAAACGGAATGTCGGCCGGCGACCAGCGCGGCACGCCCATGTCGACGGTGACCTGGCCGTCGTCCTCAAGCTGCAGCACGATGAGGCCGGACAAGGTCTCGACGCAGATGCGGCGCTGGGTCGTCAGGCCCTGATCGTGGACAAAGCGCACAAAGCAGCGCGCGCCATTGCCGCACTGCCCGACCTCGCCGCCGTCAGAATTGAAGATGCGATAGCGGAAATCGGCCTCCGCGCGCTGCGGCGGCTCGATGACAAGCAACTGGTCGCAGCCGATGCCGAAATGGCGGTCGGCCAGCCAGCGCGCCTGGGCAGGCGTGGGGACAAAATTCTGCCGCACGGCGTCGAGCACGACAAAGTCGTTGCCCAGACCGTGCATTTTGGTGAAGTGAAGTTTCATGGCGTAAATACTACGCCGTCCCGCCAGCGCCGACTTTTGCAATTGAAGGGTCAATAAACCTTATTTGTGCCGGGCGGGCGGGTCTTGAAGCGTTTGTGCAGCCAGAAATACTGCTCCGGCATCTTGAGTATCTCCGCCTCGATGAAGGCATTCATGCGGCGGGTGTCTGTTTCGATGCTGGCGCCGGGATAGTCGACCCACGGCGCGCCGATTTCGACGACGTAGCCCTGGTCGGTCATGCGCGTGACCACCGGCAGCACCGCCGCCCCGGTCATGCGCGCCAGGCGCGACAGGCCGGTGATGGTGGCCGCCGGCACGCCAAAAAACGGCACGAAGATCGTGTCGCGCTCGCCGTAATCCATGTCGGGCAGATAGTAGAACGGCCGCCCCGCCTTCATCGCCTTGATGGCGCGGCGCGTGCCCTCCTGGCGCGAGAACAGCTCCGAACCGCCAAAGCGCAGCCGGCCGCGATACAGCGCGGCGTTGAACAGCAGGTTTTTCTGGTTGGCGTAAATGCTGACCATGTCGCGTTCCAGCGCCAGCCGCGTCCAGCCCATGTCGAGCCCGACAAAGTGGGGAACGAGCAGGATCACCGGTTTGTCCTGCAACGCGGCCAGCCGTTCCAGGCCTTCGATCTTCACCAGCCGCCGGATGCGCGCCGGACTGGCCCACCACAGCAATCCGCGTTCGATGAAACTGCGTCCGAAGGCGGCGAAGTGCCGTCGCGCCAGCGCAGACTTTTGATCTTCCGGCAAAGCGGGGAAGCACAGGCCGAGATTGGTCAGCGCGACCTGGCGGCGCTGGCGGCCGAAGACACAGAGCAGCCGGCCGAAGGCGCGGCCAAAGACGGCGAGGACGGGCAGCGGCAGCCAGTGCAGCAGCCACATGAGCAGAAGTGCGAAACGGGTCACTCGGGATTGCCCTTATAACGGTTGTAGCCCCACAGATACTGTTCGGGGCGCATCAGCACCAGCCTTTCGATTTCCCGGTTGATGCCGGCCGGCGTGGTGACATCGCCCGCGGGCGCAAAGAGATGCAGGTGATAGCCGGCGCCGTACGGCAGGCGCTCGCCGTAGGCGAAGATCACCGTGGCGCCCCCGGTTTTTTCCAATTGGGCCAGCCGCGCCGCCAGTGTCATGGTGTAGGCCGGACGACCGAAAAATGGCGCCCAGACGCCCTCGCCCGCGCCGGGCGCCTGGTCGGGCAGGATGCCGACGGCCTCGCCGTTTTTCAGCGCCCTGAGCAGTTTGCGCACGCCGGAAAGATCGGCCGGCGCCAGCTTGAGATTGGCGCCACGCCCGCGCTCAACCAGGGGAGCAAGCCAGGCCTGCTTGGGACGGCGGTAGAGCGCGGTAATCGGCCCATGCGCGGCGTAATACTGCGCGGCAATCTCGAAACAGCCCAGATGCGGCGTGAGGAACAAAATGCCGCGCCGCGCCTGCCAGGCCGCCTCGACCAGTTCCCAGCCGCTCACCCGCACCACCCGTTCGACCACCTCGTCTTGCGGGCGCAGCCAGAGCTTGGGCAGTTCGAGCAGGTTTTTGCCCGCCGCGGCCACCGCCGCGCCACGTGCCGACGCGCAGCCCGCCTGCGCGATGTTCTCACGCAGATGACGCCGATAACTTGGCGACAGCAGATACGCCAGCCATCCGGCGAGGGCGCCGAGATTGTGGAGCATGGCCAGGGGCAGGTGCGAAAGCAGGCGAAACAGAAATCCCATGAACTTGGTACGGTTTGAAGAGTTTTCAAAACGCGGTATTATCGCCGCCTCCGCCGAGTTAATCAGGACAACTTGCAGGGCGGATTACAAATTCTGCTAAAGCGTCGCCTGCTCCGATCCCCGAGCTGGTCTGACGACCAAACAGCGGGGAACACGCCAAGGAGCAAGCATGTCGAATCAATATTTATTCACCTCGGAATCGGTTTCCGAAGGCCACCCCGACAAAGTCGCCGACCAGATCTCGGACGCCATCCTCGACGCCATCCTGGCGCAGGACAAGCATTCGCGCGTCGCCGCCGAGACGCTGTGCAACACCGGCCTCGTGGTGCTGGCCGGCGAGATCACCACCAGCGCCAACGTCGATTACATCGGCGTGGCGCGCAACACCATCAAGCGCATCGGCTACGACAACACCGAGTACGGCATCGACTACAAGGGTTGCGCGGTGCTGGTCGCCTACGACAAGCAGAGCCCCGACATCGCCCAGGGCGTGAACAAGGCCTACGACGACAACCTCGACCAGGGCGCCGGCGACCAGGGCCTGATGTTCGGCTATGCCTGCGACGAAACGCCGAGCCTGATGCCGCTGCCGATCTACCTCTCCCACCGCCTGATGGAACGCCAGGCGATGCTGCGCAAGGACGGCCGCCTGCCCTGGCTGCGTCCCGACGCCAAGAGCCAGGTGACGGTGCGCTATGAGAACGGCCGGCCGGAGCGCATCGACACCGTGGTGGTCTCGACCCAGCACGCCCCGGAAATGTCGCTGGAAGACATCCGCGAAGCGACCATCGAGGAAATCATCAAGCCGATCCTGCCGCAGGAACTCATCAAGGGCGAAATCAACTATCTGGTGAACCCCACCGGCCGCTTCGTCGTCGGCGGCCCGCAGGGCGATTGCGGCCTGACCGGCCGCAAGATCATCGTCGACACCTACGGCGGCGCCTGCCCCCATGGCGGCGGCGCGTTTTCCGGCAAGGATCCATCCAAGGTCGACCGCTCGGCCGCCTATGCCGGGCGCTATGTCGCCAAGAACATCGTCGCCGCGGGTCTCGCCAGCAAGTGCCTGATCCAGGTGTCCTACGCGATCGGCGTCGCCCACCCGACCTCGGTGTGGGTAACCACCTTCGGCACCGGCAAGGTCTCCGACGAGACCATCGCCGCACTGGTGACGAAACACTTTGACCTGCGACCCAAGGGCATCGTCAACATGCTCGACCTGCTGCGGCCGATCTACCTGAAGACCGCCGCCTACGGCCACTTCGGGCGCGACGAGCCGGAATTCACCTGGGAAGCCACCGACAAGGCGCTGCTGCTGAAGAGTGACGCCGGGTTGTAAAATTCACTTCCTCCGCCCCGAGGAGCGCTGCAGCGGCTGACTAGCCGCCAGGCTCGGGGTGGGGGTTCATGTAGCAACGGCGCTCTCGTTAATTATTGGGGATAGCCATGACTGACTTTATCGTTGCTGACATGAACCTGGCCGACTGGGGCCGCAAGGAAATCCGCATCGCCGAAACCGAAATGCCCGGCCTGATGGCGATCCGCGAGGAATACACCAAAGCTCGGCCGCTGCAGTGCGCGCGCATCACCGGCTCGTTGCACATGACCATCCAGACCGCCGTGCTGATCGAGACGCTCACCGCGCTCGGCGCACAGGTCCGCTGGGCCTCGTGCAACATTTTCTCGACCCAGGACCATGCGGCGGCCGCCATCGCCGCCGAAGACATCCCGGTTTTCGCCGTCAAGGGCGAGTCGCTGACCGACTACTGGGATTACACCCACCGCATCTTCGAATGGAAGGATGGCGGCTACTCCAACATGATCCTCGACGACGGCGGCGACGCCACGCTGCTGCTGCACCTGGGCGCCCGTGCGGAAAAAGACATCAGCGTTCTGGCCAAACCGAGCGGTGAGGAAGAAACCATTCTCTTCGCCGCGATCAAGGCCAAGCTGGCCACCGACCAGACCTGGTATTCCACACGCCTCGCGCAGATCAAGGGCGTCACCGAGGAAACCACCACCGGCGTGCATCGCCTCTACCAGATGCACGAGCGCGGCGAGCTGAAAATCCCCGCGATCAACGTCAATGACTCGGTCACCAAGTCGAAGTTCGACAACCTCTACGGCTGCCGCGAATCGCTGGTGGACGGCATCAAGCGCGCCACCGACGTGATGATCGCCGGCAAGGTCGCGCTGATCGCCGGCTACGGCGACGTCGGCAAGGGTTCGGCCCAGGCCATGCGCGCGCTGTCGGCGCAGGTATGGGTCACCGAGATCGACCCGATCTGCGCGCTGCAGGCGGCGATGGAAGGCTACCGCGTCGTCACCATGGACTACGCGGCCGACAAGGCCGACATCTTCGTCACCGCCACCGGCAATTACCACGTCATCAACCACGACCACATGGCGAAGATGAAGGATCAGGCCATCGTCTGCAACATCGGCCACTTCGACAACGAGATCGACGTCGCCTCCGTCGAAAAATATCCGTGGGAAGAAATCAAGCCGCAGGTCGATCACATCATCTTTCCCGATGGAAAACGAATCATCCTGCTCGCCAAGGGCCGCCTGGTGAACCTCGGTTGCGCCACCGGCCATCCGAGCTACGTGATGTCGTCGTCCTTCGCCAACCAGACCATCGCGCAGATCGAGCTGTTCACGAAGAATGCCGACTACCCGGTGGGCGTCTATACGCTGCCCAAGCATCTGGACGAAAAGGTGGCGCGGCTGCAGTTGCGCAAGCTCAACGCGCAACTCTCCGAACTGACCGACCAGCAGGCCGCCTACATCGGCGTACCCAAGACCGGCCCGTACAAGGCCGAGCATTATCGTTACTGAAATGAACCCGGAAATCTCCTTCGAGTTCTTCCCGCCCCAGTCGGCCGAGGGGATCATCAAGCTGCGCGCCGTGCGCGCGCGGCTGGCGATGCTCGAACCGACATTTTTTTCGGTCACTTACGGGGCCGGCGGTTCGACGCGCGAGCGCACCTTCGACATCATCATGGAGATCGCCGCCGAGGGTCACGCCGCCGCGCCGCATCTGTCGTGCGTCGGCTCGACCCGCGCCGGCATCCGCGAGATTCTCGACGGCTATCGCGACCATGGCATCCGCCGCCTCGTCGCGCTGCGCGGCGATCTGCCTTCGGGCATGGCCGACGCCGGCGAGTTCCGCCATGCCAACGAACTGGTCGAATTCATCCGCGCCGAAACCGGCGACAGCTTTCGCATCGAAGTGGCCGCCTATCCCGAATGGCACCCGCAGGCAAAATCGCCGCGCGACGACCTGTTGGCTTTCAAACGAAAAGTTGATGCCGGCGCCGATGCCGCGATCACGCAGTTTTTCTACAACGCCGACGCCTACGCCCACTTTGTCGCCGAAGCGCGCGCGCTGGGCATCACGATTCCCATCGTGCCCGGCATCATGCCGATCGGCAGCTTCAACAAGCTGGCGCGCTTCGCCGACAGCAGCGGCGCGGAGATTCCGCGCTGGATGCGCAAGAAGTTCGAAAGCTACGGCGACGATGCCGACTCGATTCGCGCCTTCGGCCTCGACGTGGTGACCGAGCTCTGCCAGCGCCTGCTCGACCTGGGCGCGCCCGGCCTGCACTTTTACACGCTCAACCAGGCGACCTTGTCGATGGAAATTGTGCGGCGGCTGAATTTGGCCAGGTAAAAGTCGGCGCTGGCGGGACGGCATAACCGACGGTTCAACCCACCTCCACCCGATTCCGCCCCAGCGCCTTCGCCCGGTAAAGCGCCCGGTCGGCGCGGCCGAGCAGCGCATCCAGCGTCGGCGCCTGCGCCTGCGCTGAAAACGCGGCCACGCCGAAGCTCGCGGTATAACCGCAGGACGCGCCATCGATCTTCGTCGGCGCGGCCGCCACCGCCAGGCGCATCCGCTCGGCGGCCTGCACCGCCTCGTCGAGTGTCGCGCCCGGCATCAGGATGATGAACCTAAATTCCTCTGTTACCCCAATCCCGAAGCCAGACAAAGCGAAGTCAAACAGAGAGGCGAAGGGGATTTTGGCTTGGCCGCGATGATTCTCTCGACGATGTAGCGCACAAGGGCGCGCCAGCGTT
>Ga0208244_100512_pt1 | contig 36342 bp, 24 predicted proteins | sample SubbioCR12Aug_5A_FD_184828 | JGI IMG/M metagenome (GOLD analysis project Ga0208244, IMG submission 184828) | Serpentinite rock and fluid subsurface biosphere microbial communities from McLaughlin Reserve, California, USA - CR12Aug_5A (SPAdes) | ecosystem: Environmental > Terrestrial > Deep...
GATTCAATGGTAGCCCGGATTCGGTCACAAATTTCGTCGCTAAACTCCTGGCCGCATATCCGCACGGCCTATCTATAACACAGTTCTCCCCTTGTGTCCAGCCCCCCAACTTATGGGACACGATCAGTTTTACAAAGGGGGATAATTATCCCTCCCTTTGGCAAAAGGGAGGTTGGGAGGGATTTTAAGAAGCTATTTTCCAAGAAATCATGATGGGCCATCTGATCGAAATCGACGGATCTTACGGAGAGGGGGGAGGGCAGATATTAAGAACCGGGCTCGCTTACTCCGCCATCCTGAATAGGCCGATTAAAATCGCTCGTATCCGGGCGGGACGGAGGAATCCCGGTTTACAGCCCCAGCATTTGAAAAGCATAGAAGCGCTGGCAAAGATTACGAAAGCCAGAACAGATGGAGTCAAAATCGGGTCGGATGCCATTACCTTTATTCCCGAAAAGATTACTCCGGGTCGCTACGAGTTCGACATAGGGACAGCAGGCTCTGTGACCCTTCTTCTTCAGGCGCTTCTTCTTCCGCTCTCTCTTTCAGAGTCAAGTTCGCATTTAGTCCTGACCGGGGGGACGCATGTGGAGTGGAGCCCTCCTTTCCACTATCTTTCCGAAGTTCTTCTTCCAACCCTTGCTTCGATGGGGATTCAAGCAAAGGCAGAGATCGAGAGGTGGGGTTGGTATCCCAAGGGCGGCGGCAGGATCAAGATAGAGATCCACCCTGCTTCTGATTTGGCCCCTGTCTTATTGACTGATCGCGGTCCTCTTAAGAGGATTTATGGCATTTCGGCCATCTCCAATCTTCCGAACCATGTGGCAGAGAGGCAGAAGGACCGCGCCCTCAGAAGAATTGAAAAGGAGTTAAAGATAGAGGCAAAGATAGACCTTCTTTTTAGGATTCCCTCGAATGGTCAAGGATCGTTCCTCTTTCTCATTGCTGAGTCAGAAGGAGTGAAGGCAGGGTTTTCATCCTTGGGGAGAAAAGGGAAGAGAGCGGAGGATGTGGCTGACGAGGCGATTGATTCTCTAAAAGAGTATATGGAGTCTGAAGGGTGTGTTGATCCCCGCCTCGCAGACCAGATCGTTCCCTTTATGGCCTTTGCTAAAGGAAAGTCTTCCTTCACGACCACCCGCATCACTGAACATCTATTAACCGATCTCTGGGTCATTGAACACTTCCTGAAAATTTCTGTTTCGAGATCAGGGGGCAAGGAAGAAAGAGGAAGGATTGACTTGATTCCCGCATCGTATTAATATTGAGATAAAGGAGGAATAAATCAGCAGGGTTTTCGGAAACACTATCGGTTTAAAGTCCAATCAAATCCGGAGGATCGAACATATCTACCGGAGGAAGATCCCTCCCCAGAAGATTGTTACTCCTGAAGTCGCTCGCCTTTTGATAGACCTTTCGAATGAAATCCGCCGCCAGATCGGCATCCTCGTAGGAAGAAGAGGTTCGATTGAGATGGTCATGGTGGGAGACCAGAGAGGGATAACGATCCCTGATTTATCCCGGTATCGGGCCGGCGTTCCGAGATTGAGGGGTCTTCGGCTGATCCACACCCATCTTCAGGGGGAGCCTCTGACCGAAGAGGATCTGACAGACCTGGCCCTTTTAAGGCTGGACATGATGGTCGCCCTGTTGACCGATGGCAAGGGTGATCAGGAGCCGGTTCACTCCGCCCATCTGCTTCCTGACAATCCCGAAAAAAAGGTGTGGGAAGTCGCTCCTCTGTCTTCGGTGAGGCAGATGGATATCGATTTTTTGAAGTGGATTCAGTCTCTCGAAGATGAATTTCAGAAGGGTCAGAGAGCGCTCTCCACCAGGGGGTCACGGGAAAAGGCGATTCTTCTCTCAGTGAGCAGAGAGAAGCGGGAGGCTTTAGAGAACTCCATGGAGGAGTTAAGAGATCTGACAGAATCGAGCGGCGTACAGATAGCCGAAACGATCATTCAGAGGCCGCAGAATATTTCCCAGTCCACCCTGATCGGAGAGGGGAAGTTAAAAGAGTTACTGGTAAAATGTATGCAATTAGGTGTGGATCTGATCATCTTCGATCAGAACCTGACGCCCGGCCAGATGGCCTCGATCTCTGACCTGACGGAATTGAGGGTGATCGACCGGACTCAGCTCATTCTCGACATCTTTGCCCAGAGGGCCCACACAAGGGATGGGAAGACTCAGGTGGAGCTGGCCCAGTTGAAATACCTCCTCCCGCGCCTGGCCAGAAAGACATTAGCCCTCTCAAGGCTAACCGGAGGAATCGGAGGCCGGGGGCCGGGCGAAACAAAGCTTGAAATTGATCGCCGGAGGGCAAGGGAAAGGATTCATCTTCTTGAAAAGGAGCTGGAGAAGCTAAGCCGGAGGAGGGAGCAGAGAAGGGCCCTACGAAAGAGAGCCGGAGTTCCCATCCTTTCGATCATTGGATATACCAATGCCGGCAAGTCAACCCTTTTTAATCTTTTAACGAAAAGCCAGTTTAATATGGAGGATAAACTTTTTGCCACACTGGATACGGCGACACGAAGATTAAGGTTAACGAACTCCCTCCTGAAGAAGGGGGGGGAAGATTTGGTGATCACTGATACGGTCGGTTTTATTAAAGACCTGCCAAAAGACCTGATGGGGGCGTTTCGCCCCACCTTTGATGAACTCAGGGAATCAGACTTATTGATTCATCTGGTCGATGTCAGCAGTCCGAGGCGCGAGGATCATATCGAGGCGGTCGACAAGATTCTTCTCGAACTTGGCCTGGAAGATGTTCCAAGATTTCTCGTTTTAAATAAAGAGGATAAATTGGATCAGGAGGAGGTAAGGGCGCTTTGCAAGCGGTATGGGGCCGTTTCGATCTCCGCCCTACGGCCTGAAACCCTTGAAGATTTCTTTAAGGGGCTGGAGAAAAAGTTATTGGAGATCGGGCTTTTGGCGAAGGAACCGGGGGTTGATCGCGCCTTCAGTGATTTATAAAAAATGGGGCAGGCGAAAGCGCATCATAAGTTGACAAACCGGGTTTGGTCTGATATATGAAATAAAATCTTTCATAGGGAGAGAATAAAGGATGGAGACCCCTCTGAATCATATTCCGGAATATCTCACATTCGATGATGTCCTGCTGATCCCCAATTTTTCAGAGGTCCTGCCAAAAGACGTTGATATCAGCACGCAATTGACGCGTGAAATCCGTTTGAACATTCCAATGGTCAGCGCGGCCATGGATACGGTGACTGAGTCGAGAACAGCCATTGCCATGGCTCAGGAAGGAGGGGTTGGGATTATCCACCGGAATCTCTCCATCTCTGATCAAGCCTCGGAAGTGGACAAGGTGAAGAAGTCGGAAAGCGGGATGATCCTCAATCCTATCACCATGCATCCCGATCAAAAGATCCATGAAGCCCTGGAGGTCATGAGGAAGTACCGGATCTCGGGGGTTCCCATCACCAAAGAGGGGAAACTGGTCGGAATCCTCACGAACCGTGATCTCCGGTTTGAGAAGAGGCTGGACGAGAAAATTTCGACAGTGATGACAAAAGACAGACTCATTACGGTGCCTGTAGGGACAACGCTCGAGCAGGCCAAGGAGATCCTCCATCAGAACAGGATCGAGAAATTACTTGTCGTTGATGAAAAGAATAACCTGAAAGGCCTGATTACGATCAAAGACATCGAAAAGATCAGGAAATACCCAAATTCATGCAAAGATTCCCATGGACGGCTCCGGGTGGGAGCGGCAATCGGTCCGGGAAAGGACAGGGAGCAGCGGACCGAGGCGCTCATCCAGGCTGGACTCGATGTTCTGGTCATTGACACGGCCCATGGCCATACGAAGGATGTTCTGGAGGCAATCCATGACACGAAAAAAAATTTCCCGGATTGTCAACTGATCGGCGGAAACATTGCTACGAAAGAGGGAATGCTCGATCTGATCAAGGCCGGGGTCGACGGCGTCAAGATCGGAGTGGGGCCGGGGTCGATCTGCACCACACGGATCATCGCAGGAGTGGGTGTGCCTCAGCTCTCGGCCATTTTAGAGATTGCCGGGGTTGCCAAAAAGCATGACGTGCCCATCATTGCCGACGGAGGCATTAAGTTCTCCGGGGATGTCACCAAAGCCCTTGCGGCAGGAGCCCATTCGGTGATGATCGGAAATCTCTTTGCCGGCGCTGACGAAAGTCCCGGCGAAATTGTTCTCTACCAGGGGCGAAGCTATAAGGTTTATCGAGGCATGGGTTCCCTCGAAGCGATGAAAGAGGGAAGCAAGGATCGGTATATGCAGGCGGATGTGGAGAGCGAAACGAAGCTGGTTCCCGAAGGGATAGAGGGAAGGGTTCCGTATCGAGGAGCCATCTCTTTCTGCGTCCATCAGCTCATCGGCGGGCTCAAGGCAGGCATGGGATATATGGGCGCCAAGGATCTTGAGGAGTTGCGAAAAAAAGCAAGGTTCATCCGGATCACTTCCTCGGGATTGAAAGAGAGCCATGTCCATGATGTCATCATCACCAAGGAAGCTCCGAATTATCGACTGGAGTAGGCCCGTTTAGAAAGGGTAAAAACTTTTTCCCCGCCTCTTCTGGATGATATTAAAAAGGTTTAACTTAACTCATCCTGTAAATGGGGGTTTCTCACGGGGGTAGAAAGGGGAGGGAATCGCCTTGAAAAAGACCTTATTGCTCTTCCTTATCATTATCCTCTCCCTGCTTTATTACCTGGGGTTTCTCACCCGAAAGGAGACCCTTCCGTTATCAAAAGAATTCTTCTCCGCAGAGAGTTCCTCTTCGGTTGAACAGTTCCTGGATCTCAAGGGGGTTGGGTTGATTCGATCGAAGATAGCGGAAAGAAAACCTCTTTCATTAGACAAGAAGGATCTGGAACAGCTCTATCAGATGAAATTGGACAAGGGGATCCGGAATCTTTCCACACTTTCTTTATTGCTGACCAGGCAGGCCACACAGGCCAGAGAAACAGGCGACCTCAATCGAGCCATTGAGCTGGCGACCTATGCCAGCAAACTCTCGCCCGATATTCCCCAACCCTACTTCGAATTAGCCCGAACCCGGTTCCAAAGCAAACCGTTTCAACTCGATGGGGTTCTTCCTGAAATCCTTAAGGGGTACAGGGCGAAATTCAACAATTATCCCGCTTCTCTGACCCTCTTTTACCACATCTTCTATATTCTCTCCAACGCCCTTCTGATGGCTTTTATCATTTTCGGCATCGTCGTCCTCTGGAAATATTTCTCCCTCTATTTCTATGACATCCGGAGAAATATGACACAGGAGATCTCCAGTCTCTTCGTCAACGGCCTGAAGGTCTTTGTCCTTTTTATTCCATTCTTCCTGCGGCTGGATATCTCCTGGGCCATTCTCTTCTGGTCCATTCTGTTGTGGGGCTATGTGCCGGCAAGGGAGAGGCAATTCATCGTTGTCTTTCTGATCGTTTTAGTTTATCTGCCCTTCTTCCTCCGGACCTCCTCCTCTTTTTTAAATGGGCCTGCATCGGATATCGTTCTGGAGATGAACGAGGCCAACCATGAGAACTGGGATAAAGGGACAGAAGAGAAATTGAAGGCCTGGTCGCTCTCCCGTTCCGATGACGCCGGGGCCCTCTTTACCCTGGGCCTGATCGAGAAGAAGCAGGGACGTTACGCTCAAGCCGAAGACTTTTACCGGAGAGCCATCGAACGCGATCCAAATTTGAGCGAAGCCTATTCCAATCTGGGTAACGTCTACCTGGCCCAGAAGCAAATCCAGTCGGCTATTGCTTCCTATCAGCGGGCCATCGAACTCAATCCGGAAAAAGGATCGTATTACTACAACCTCTATCGCGCCTATTCCCAGGAGACCTTTTTATCTGGAAAGTCGGACAAAGCCTTCCAGAAGGCCAGACAACTCGACCCCGAATTGATTCAGCATTATTCCACCATCGAGCCTTCCAATATGAACCGGGTGGTGATCGATGAGGTCTTCACCACGCAGATGTTCTGGAGGAGATTTCTGGACCAGTATATTGGAAAAGAAGGACTTTTGTTCCGCCTGTTTAAGGCCTGGTTTGAGGCGATTCCATCCGCCCTTCCCCTTCTGGCGCCGATTCTCTTTTTGGCCTTTCTCATCGGAATGACGAGGTATACCCGGGCGAAGCGTTTCTTGACCCGTTGTCCCATGTGCGGGAGCGCTACCCATCGCTTCTATTTGGGCGCCTGGGAAACCCCGGAGCAGGAGTTCGTTTGCTTTAACTGCCATCGGCTTTTTGTCCAGAAAGAGAAGCTCCATCCCAAAATCACAGAGAAAAAATCGATCCAGGCCAATGCGTTTCAAAAGCAGAACCAGTTTACGGGAAAATTTCTCTCTTACTTCCTGGTCGGATTCGGCGACCTTTGGAGAGGCCATCCACTCAGGGGGCTCTTGCTCCTCTTCCTCTTTTTCATCTTCATTCTGAGATTTGTCTTCTGGAGCGGGGTTCTGCCGGAGTCGGCCTTGCAATCGAGGTTTTCCTGGGGAGATCTTCTTTTCTGGGGAGGGTTTTTCGGCCTGTTCTACTTCCTCTACTATCGACGAATACGGCGACAAAAACCGGAGTTCGAGATTCCGAAATAAGAGGAGATATCCATGGCGCTTCAAGGGACACTCAAAGACTTCAGCATTACCGAAATCATCCAGCTCATCGGGCAGCAGCTCAAAACAGGAGTCTTGAAGATACGCCGGGGCAAGAGTCTGGTCGAAATCTCTTTTGTCGACGGAATGATCGTCCATGTTTACTCCAATTACCGGGGGAAAAAAGACCTCATCGGCGAAATCCTGGTTAAGGCCCAGTTGATCACTGACGAACAACTCGAAAGGGTGCTGAAGGTTCAGAAAGAGACGCTCAAATATATAGGAGAGATTCTGGTTGAGCTCGGATTGTTGACCAAAGAAGACATCCTGAAGGTGATCACGACTCAGATCTATGAGACGATCTACGACCTTTTTTGGTGGGAGGATGGAGCCTTCAACTTCGATCTCAAACTCGTGGAAAGTTATAAGAAGATCCCCTTTGCCCTCAGCACGGAGCAGGTCCTGTTGAACATCCTCCGGATGGTCGATGAGTGGTCGGAGATTGAAAAAAAGATCTTTTCCCCCCATCTCGTCTTTCGGAGAATCTTAGGGGCCGAGGAGAAGATGGCGGGCGTCCTCTCTCCTCAGAGCCTGATGAGGGAGAAGCTGACTTCGGAACAGGAGTTGATCCTGACCCTGATCGATGGGACACGGACCGTTCAGGAGATCATCGACCGATGCCTTTTAGGGAAGTTCAACACCAGCGAGATTTTACTCAACCTCATGGAAATGGGGTTTGTCGAGGTGGCCGGGATCCAGACCCCGAGCCTCGTCAAGAAGGTAAGGATGATCAATTTCAGGGAGGCGCTGACTTTCGTCTATTATGGCGCCTTTTTGATCTTCATCTTTCTCCTTCTGATCTATTTCAAGCCCAATTTTTTGCGCCTCTTCTGGGATTCGAAGATTGAACGGGTCAATATCGAAGCGCCCGCCCTGTTTGTCCATCGAGCTCAGCTCGACCGGATCAGGAGCGCCCTGGAAATATTCTACCTGGAGAAGGGAGCCTATCCTCAAAAACTGGAGGAGCTGGTGGCCGCCCGACTCCTCGGGGAAAGCGACCTCTTCTACCGTAAAGGCGTCTCCTATCAATATGAGGCGAAAGATGGAAAATATATTTTGAAACATTGAAGCAAGCCTTTTCCGTTCTTCACATCCTTTTCTCATCTCAAGGCCCCGGAAAAAAATGGAGAAATCGTCAATCTTCGATAAGATACTCATACTCGATTTTGGCTCGCAATATACCCAGTTGATTGCCCGACGCGTGAGGGAATGCCGGGTCTATAGCGAAATTCAGCCCTTTGACTTTCCTCTGGAGAAGATCAAGGCCCTCTCGCCGAAGGGAATCATCCTCTCCGGAGGCCCTTCCAGCGTGTATGAATCAGAAGCCCCTTGCTGCGACCCCAGGCTGTTCCGATTGGGAATTCCCATCCTGGGGATCTGTTACGGAATGCAATTGATCGCCAACCTGTTGGGAGGGGAAGTTGCCCATTCGGAGAAGAGAGAATATGGGAAAGTCCGGTTGATCATCGACCGCGGGGGGAGGCTTTTCAAAGGGATTGGAGGGAAAGGAGATTTCTTACAGGTATGGATGAGTCATGGAGATCAACTCCGGAGATTGCCGCCTGGATTTCATCCGGTCGCCCATTCCAGCAGCACCCCTTTTGCCGCGATTGAAGATCGCCGGAGAAGAATCTACGGGCTTCAGTTCCATCCGGAGGTCATTCATACCCCGAAAGGGATCGACCTCATCCGCAATTTTCTCTTCCCTATCTGTGAATGCCAGCATCCCTGGGACATGCGGTCATTTGTGGAGGAGGCGACAGGCGAGCTTAAGAAAAAGATCGGTTCAGGAAGCGTGGTCTGCGGCCTGAGCGGAGGGGTCGATTCCACGGTGGTCGCCATTCTTCTTCACCGGGTGATCGGCGATCGCTTGAAATGCATCTTTGTCAACAACGGGTTGTTGAGACGAAATGAGCCGGAGCAGGTCGTGGACCTCTTCAGCCGCCATTTTAATATCCCTCTCATCTATGTGGACGCCGAAGAGCGTTTTCTTAAACGGTTGAAAGGGATGACCGATCCGGAAGAGAAGAGGAAGAAGATCGGGAGGGAGTTTATCGCCGTTTTCGAAAAGGAAGCAAGAAAGATCGGCGGGGTAAACTATCTGGCTCAGGGGACCCTCTATCCTGATGTGATCGAAAGCATCTCGTGGAAGGGGCCCTCTGCCACGATTAAGAGTCATCATAACGTCGGGGGATTGCCGGAAAAGATGAAATTGAAGCTGGTGGAACCCCTGCGGGAATTGTTTAAGGATGAGGTAAGAAAGCTGGGCAGAGTGCTGGGGCTTCCTTCAGAGATGGTTCATCGGCAGCCCTTCCCGGGGCCCGGGCTCGCCATCCGAATCATCGGAGAGGTTAACAAGGAGAGGCTGGAGATTTTGAGAGACGCGGATGAGATCGTTATGGAAGAGATGAGAAAGAACGATCTCCTGAATAAGGTCTGGCAGTGTTTTGCGGTCCTGCTTCCCATCAAAACGGTGGGAGTGATGGGAGATTTCCGGACGTATGAAAATGTGGTCGCCCTGCGGGTCGTGGAAAGCCAGGATGGCATGACCGCCGATTGGGTGAAGCTGCCTCATCGGATCCTGGAACAGATGGCCAACCGGATCATCAACGAGGTGAAGAAGGTGAACCGGGTGGTCTACGATATTAGCTCGAAACCGCCCAGCACGATTGAGTGGGAATAAGGTGAAGAAATGTCGAAACCCGAAGCACGAAATTCGAAACAATCTCAAATAACCAAAATTTAAATGATTGAAACAAACCGGAATTTAGAAATTTTGAATTTTGAACATTCGAATTTGTTTCGGATTTCGACATTCGAATTTCGGATTTAGGAGAAATATGTCGCACAACGAATTTGTCCATCTCCATCTCCATAGCCAGTACAGTCTGCTGGACGGAGCCATCCGGTTTGATGAGGTCTTCGATTTAGCAAAGAAGTACCGGATGGATACCGTGGCGCTGACCGATCATGGGAATATGTTCGGAGCCATCGAATTTTACCAGATGGCCATCAAACATGGAATCAAACCCATCGTGGGATGCGAAATCTATGTTGCTCCCGGAAGCCGATTTGAGAGGAAGACCGCGGCCGAAGGGGGAGAGGGAGCCTTTCATCTCACCCTGCTGGTAAAAAACCGGACAGGCTATTTCAACCTCATCAAACTAATCAGTCTCGCGCATATCGAGGGGTTTTACTATAAGCCGAGGGTCGATAAGGAACTCCTGAGCAAGTATCATGAGGGGTTGATCTGCCTCAGCGGATGCCTCAAGGGCGAGGTTGCCCTCCTGGCGCGCCGGGGGGAGATGAAGAGGGCGATTCAAGCCGCTGAGGAATATCGAACGATCTTTGATGATCGGAGGTTCTTCATCGAACTGATGAAGAACGGAGTTGAAAACCAGGCCCTGGTCAATGAACGGCTCCTTGAGATCAGCCGTGAGCTCTTCATCCCTGTGGTGGCGACGAATGATTGCCATTACCTCCACCGCGAAGATGCGCAGGCCCATGAGGTGTTGCTCTGCATCCAAACCGGCAAGACGCTCAGCGATAAAGAACGGATGAGATTTTCTTCGGATGAATTCTATTTCAGGTCCCCCCAGGAGATGATGGAACTGTTCAGAGACACTCCGGAGGCTATCGCTCACACGATGGAGATCGCCGAGGCATGCAACCTGGAGTTGAAGTTTGACGAGAAACATATTCCGCGGATCACCGTGCCTTCCGGAGAATCACCCGATAGCCATCTCGAGAGGCTTGCACGAGAAGGATTGGAGAAAAGGCTTCTACCCGACCGGGATTCGGAGAATTTCGAGGAACGCGCCTCACGATACCGCGGTCGCCTGGAAGAGGAGCTGAAGATCATCAAATCCATGGGATATCCCGGGTATTTTTTAATTGTGGCTGATTTCATCCATTATGCCAAACAGAAAGGCATTCCGGTCGGTCCGGGCCGGGGTTCGGTCGCCGGAAGCCTGGTCGCCTATGCGCTCCATATCACGGATCTGGATCCTCTCGAATATGACCTCATCTTCGAAAGGTTTTTGAACCCGGGCCGAAGGAGCAGCATGCCCGATGTGGATGTGGATTTCTGTATGGAGGGAAGGGATGAGGTAATCCGGTATGTGATGGATAAATATGGAAAGGAGAATGTCGCCCAGATCATCACCTTTGGCAAGATGCAGGCAAGGGCGGTGCTTCGGGATGTAGGCCGGGTGATGGGAATTCCCTATGCCGAGGTGGACCGGATTGCCAAGCTCATCCCCGGCGCTCTCAATATCAGCCTTGAAGAAGCGGTTGAAAAAGAGACCCAATTGAAGGAAATGATCCAGAGAGATTCAAAAGTCGCCTCTCTCTTTAAGATTGCCCGATCCCTCGAAGGGCTGACCCGACACGCCTCCACCCATGCGGCAGGAGTGGTCATCTCGAACCGGCCGTTGATGGATTACCTTCCCCTCTACCGGGGCCAGGACGGTGAGGTGGTCACTCAGTATGCGATGAAAGAGGTGGAGGCCATCGGGTTGGTTAAATTCGATTTCCTGGGGCTCAAGACCCTGACGATGGTCAACCATGCCATTGAACTCATTAAGAGGAATCAGGGGATATCGATCGATCTCTCAAAAATCCCTCTCGATGCCCCCGACGTGTTTGCATCCCTTGGGGCTGGCTCCAACCTGGGCATCTTCCAGCTTGAAAGTTCAGGGATGAGGGATCTTCTGACCAAACTCAAGCCGGAGGGCTTCAAGGACATCATTGCGCTGGTGGCCCTCTACCGGCCGGGCCCTCTCGACAGCGGAATGGTGGAAGAGTTTGTCAAACGAAAACACGGAAGGGTGGCCATCACCTATGAAGTTCCGGCTCTCGAAGGGATCCTGAGAGATACCTATGGGGTCATCGTCTATCAGGAACAGGTGATGCACATTGCGAGCAGTCTTGCCAGTTTTACGCTCGAAGATGCGGATAACCTGCGAAGGGCCATGGCCAAGAAAGACACCTCCGAAATGGAGAAACAAAAAGAGAAGTTTTTCGAAGGAACGAAAAAGAACCGAATCTCTCCCAGGAAAGCCGAGAAGATCTTCGACCAGATGGAGACCTTTGGCCGCTATGGCTTCAATAAATCGCACAGCGCGGCGTATGCCCTTATCGCCTACCAGACCGCTTATTTAAAAACCCGCTATCCGATCGAATTTATGGCGGCCCTGCTGACCAGCGAGGTGCAGAATACCGATAAAATCATGAAGTATATCGCGGAATGCCGCGAGATGTCCATTCCCATTCTGCCTCCGGACATCAATGAGAGTCACAGGGATTTTACCGTAGTGGGACATCAGGTTCGGTTCGGACTGGCTGCGGTCAAGAATGTGGGGGATGCCGCCATTGAGGTCATCCTCAAAGAAAAAGAGGAGAAAGGGAGATTCCAATCCCTTGACGATTTCTGCCGGAGGGTTGATCTGAGAAAGGTGAACCGGCGGGTGATTGAAAGTCTGATCAAATGCGGGGCTTTCGACTTTTCAAAAGCCCATCGCTCCCAGATGCTCAGCGTTCTGGATGAGGTTTTGGAGCGATCTCAGGGGGCCCAGCGGAAGATGGATACGACCCAGATGAGCATGTGGGAAGTCTCTTCGGGAGAAAGAGAGAAGGCCTACCCCGACATCGAAGAATTTCCAGAATCCCAGTTGATTCTTTTTGAAAAGGAGACGATCGGTTTCTACATCTCCCGGCATCCTCTGTCAGCCTACCAAGAAGAGATCAAAAGACATACTGAGGATGACACCTCCACGTTGCTCCAATTGCAGAACGGCCAGGAGGTGAGGATCTGCGGACTGGTCAGCAGCCTGAAAGAGATCGTCACCAAAAAAGGGGACAGGATGGCGTTTTTAAACCTTGAGGATATGAAAGGATTTGTTGAAGTCATCCTCTTCCCCGAGGTCTTTAAAAGCGCTTCAAATTACCTCAAGGGAGGAGACCCTCTCCTGGTCCGAGGGAGTCTCGATCTTGCGGAGGACCGGATCAAGATCAAAGGGATGGAGGTGCGGCCCCTCGCCAGCCTGGCATCCTCTCCCCCGAGGTCCGTTCATTTAAAAATTCCTCAATCCTCTTTATCGCAAACGGGTCTTACCCAACTGAAGGAGATGATCCTTGCCCATAAGGGGGCTTGCCGGATCTTTTTACATATCACCAACGGAGAGCAACAGGAGACCGTGATTGCCTTTTCAGATGAGTACAGGGTTGATCCCTCTCCCATTTTTCAGGATCGCATCAAAACACTATTTCCCTCTCCACGCCTCTCTTTGGAATGGGGTTAGAAGATGGTCAAACATTATCTTGATTTTGAAAAACCGCTCGTCGATCTGGAAAACGAGATCGAACACCTGAAGAGATTTTCTAAAGGCAAGCACCTCCATATCGATGAGCAGATCAATACCCTCGAAGAGAAACTGCACCGACTGCGGAAAGAGGTATTCTCAAGCCTGACAGGCTGGCAGATTACACAGATGGCCCGGCATATCGACCGACCCAAATCTTCCTACTATATTGAAACGATCCTCAATGATTTTATCGAACTGCATGGAGACCGAAATTATGGGGATGATCCGGCCATTGTCGGGGGAATGGCCAGGCTTAATGGAAAGCCGGTCATCGTGGTGGCTCACCAGAAGGGGACCGACGTGAAAGAGATGGCGGACCGAAATTTCGGGATGCCTCATCCGGAGGGTTACCGGAAGGCATTCAGGCTGATGAAGATGGCGGAGGTCTTTCAAAAACCGGTCATCACCATGATCGACACGCCGGGCGCCTTTCCGGGTATCGGAGCGGAGGAGAGGGGCCAGGCCGAGGCCATTGCACGGAACCTTAAAATGATGGCGATGCTCAGAGCACCGATTCTTACTCTCGTCATCGGGGAAGGGGGCAGCGGAGGCGCCCTTGCCATCGGAGTCGGGGACCGGATATTAATGCTGGAATATTCCATCTATTCGGTCATCTCTCCGGAGGGATGTGCGGCGATCCTCTGGAAAGACGGTGAGAAGGGCAAGGCAACGGCTGCGGATTCACTGAAATTGACCGCCAGCGATCTGTTTAGACTGGGGGTCATCGATGAGGTGATTGAGGAGCCTCTGGGAGGAGCGCACCGGGATCCGAGAGAGATGGCCAACCGGCTAAAAGGGTCATTGGAACGTCACCTGATGGAATTAGAGAAGATGGAAATGGATTCCCTCTTGGCGAATCGGTATGAGAAATTCAGAAAGATGGGGACGTTTCTGGAGGAGAGTGGAAAGTAGTGGATAGAAGGTGAACGGTTATGGGTGACGATGCTCGTATCGAAGCAAGAGGCTTGAAAAGCGAAGCTCGAGCATCCAGATTCTATTCGCGAGTCTCGATACGAGCTTCGACAACGACAAACGTCATTTTCAATTTAACGAAACGGCCACTGAACCTAATATGGTACAGGGCGGGCCTCGTTACCCTTACCATCAGAGATTAAACCTATATTTTCAATTATGGCGGGTAAAATTCGAATATTGCCGGAGCCTGTTGCACAAAAGATTGCGGCCGGAGAGGTCGTTGAAAGGCCGGCTTCTGTCGTGAAGGAGCTGATGGAAAACGCAATCGATGCGGGGGCCTCTGAAATCATTGTAGAGCTAAAATCAGGCGGACTCCAGCTCATCCGCGTGACCGATAACGGGGAAGGGATGGTTCCGGAGGATGTTCCCCTTGCCCTTCAACGATTCGCCACCAGTAAGATCCGGCAGGCCGAAGACCTCTTTGCCATCGAGACCCTTGGGTTCAGAGGAGAGGCGTTGCCCAGCATCGCCTCTGTCTCACAGATGGTTCTCAAGACCCGGCCATCGAATTCGATCAGCGGAACAAAAGTGATCTCTGAAGGAGGCGAAGTCAAACGTATATCAGAGGTTGGCTGTCCCGTGGGGACCGACGTGGAAGTCCATGATCTCTTTTACAATTTTCCGGTTCGCAGAAAATTCTTAAAATCGATTCGCACGGAACTCCGGTACGCCCTCCTCCACTTTCACAGGATGAGCCTTGCTTATCCTTCCATCACGTTTAAATTCATCCATGACGGCCGCATCCTCCAGGAGTTGATAAAAACGGAGTCCTTCTTGACGCGGGTCGAAGCGATTCTCGGGAAGGAGGTAATCGGTCACCTCAAACCCATCCGGCATGAGGAAGATGAAATTCAGATCGAGGGGTTTACGAGCCTTCCTTCATTCGCAAAGGGAAACAGGGACGGAATCTCTACCTATATTCACGGCAGATATGTGAAGGATCGAATTATTCAGAAAGCCATCCTGGATGGTTACCGGCACGTCCTTCCTGCGGATAAATATCCTGTTTCCATTCTATTGATCAGCCTTCCTCCTTCTTCCGTCGATGTGAATGTTCATCCGACCAAGGCAGAGGTAAAATTTAAAGAACCGGAGAGAATCTATCAAGCTGTATGGTCTTCGATCCGGAGAGCGCTGGAAGAATCTCCTTCGGAGGGGAGATGGATCTCTCCGGGAAAAAGAGGGGAGTCCATTCAGGAAGGAGAACTCCAGGCCTCTCTCTCTTTCCAGGGTTTTCGGAAACCCTATTCCGAAGTCGGCGATAATGGATTTAATCCTCCAAAGGTGGGAGAGAGAGAGGACCTTCAATGGGAAGTGGAGAAGAGGACCCCTTACCGTGTTGTCGGCCAACTCTGGGCGACCTATATTCTCTGCGAGGCAGAGGGAACGCTCATCTTCGTTGACCAGCACGCTGCCCACGAACGGATTCTGTTTGAGAAATTGAAGAGGAAATACGACGACGGAGCGCTGACAACGGAGAAATTACTTCTTCCTGTGTTGTTGGAACTTTCACTCGAGGAATCGCTCATTTTCGATTCGGCTGAAGAGGCCTTTAAGGCAATCGGATTTGAAATCGAATCTGTTGGTGAGAGGCTCTACGCCATTCGAACGATCCCCTCCTTTATCGAGCAGAAGGAAGCAGGAGAGAGAGTGAGGGAGATGCTCGAAGAACTCTCTTTTTTAAAGAGGGGAGGGGAGGGATCGATCCCCCTCCAGACCCTTCTCATCTCCCTGGCCTGCCATTCTGCGGTGCGGGCCAACTTCCCGTTGAGGAGGGAAGAGATGGAAGAGTTGATCGGGAATCTCTATCCCTTCAATCCTTCAACCACCTGCCCGCATGGCCGACCCGTCTTCTTTCTTCTTCCCCTCGATGAGATGAACCGCCAGTTCAAACGGAACTGAGCAGGATCAGGATTCCTCGCCGTTATTCAATCCGTATTTCTCCAGCCGGTAGCGCATGGATCGGAAATTGATATGGAGCAGTTCGGCTGCTTTCTTTTTAATCCCTTTGGTCCGGTCGAGGGCCTTAAGCAGAAGCGTCCTCTCGACATCCTCCACGATCTTTTCGAGGTCGACCCCTTCGCTCGGGATTTCGAGATCGAGTGGTTTTCTCTTGAGGGGAAGCTGTTCCTCGATATAAGAATTGAGATTTTGGGCGGTCAATTCCTGAGATGTTTCAAGGGCCACTGCCCTCTCGATAATATTCTGAAGTTCCCTCACATTCCCGGGATAATCATATTGAACCAGAATCCGGAGGGCTTCGGGAGATATCTGGGAAATCTGTTTCCCAAGTTCTTCCGAATATTTCTTCAAAAAATGGCTGGTCAGAAGAGGAATGTCTTCTTTATGTTCCCTCAGAGAGGGAATTTTTATCTGAATCACATTGAGCCTGTAAAAAAGGTCCTCTCGAAACTGTTTTTCCCGGACGGCTTCTTCGAGGTCTTTGTTGGTTGCAGAGATGATCCGGACATCGACACGGATGTCCTCGGTCCCTCCCACCCGCTTGAACTCCCTGTCCTGTAAGACACGGAGTAACTTAACCTGCATCATCAGGGGGAGTTCGCTGATTTCATCGAGAAAGAGGGTCCCCTCGTCAGCGACTTCGAATAACCCCTTCTTGGTTGAAATGGCATCGGTAAAAGCTCCTTTCATATGCCCGAAGAGTTCGGTTTCGATGAGGGATTCGGGGATGGCGCCACAGTTTAAAGTGACGAAGGGTTTGTCCTTGCGCGGACTGTTATAGTGAATCGCCTTGGCCGCCAGTTCCTTGCCGGTCCCGCTTTCTCCGGCGATCAGGATGTTTGTTTTGGTGGGGGCAACCTTCTCCAGAAGGTCATAAAGATCGAGCATCCTGGAACTCTGCCCGATGATATTTTCGAAATGATACCGATCCCTGACGACCTGTTTGAGAAGGAGGTTTTCATTCTGAAGATGTTTCTTTTCGAGGGCGTTCTGGATGATCAGCTTGATCTCTTCAATCTTAAAGGGTTTCATGATATAATCATAAGCCCCTTCCTTCATTGCTTTAATAGCAGTATCGGCAGAGGCATAAGCCGTGATCACGATGACAACTGTTTCGGGCGAGATCGATTTAATCCTTTTCAAGACGGAGATGCCATCCTGTCTGGGCATGCGGATATCCACCAGGGCCAGGTCAAAAATATCCTTTTCGATCAGCTTCATCACCTCTTCTCCGTTAGAGGCAAGCGTGACCTTATAGCCCTCCTTTTTCAGCATGATGTCCAGAAACTCCCTCATGCTTTTTTCATCATCAGCAACCAGAATCTTATCCTTTTGCATTCTCTTTTTACCCTGTTTTCATCGGTTCGACTTGGGTTGATCCGGCAGGCAGAAAAACGGTGAAGACGGATCCCCTGCCGATATCGCTCTCCACTCTGATCACTCCGTTATGGTTTTCAATAATTTTATGGACGATGGAGAGGCCCAATCCCGTTCCTCCCTCTTTGGTCGTATAGAAGGGCTCGAAGATTTTTTCTTTTTCCTGAGAGGAGATCCCGTTTCCGGAATCGGTGATCGCGATCTTCACCCATTCGATCTCCCTCTTCGCAGCGCCAAAAGGGAGGCCTCCTACAAAGGTCTCGCTTGTTCTTTCAATACCAATCCGAATGTCACCGCCGTCCGGGATGGCCTGAGCCGCATTGATCAGAAGATTCCAGAAGACCTGCCGTATCTGGTCCGGGTCGACCAGCGCCTCAACGCCTCCATTTTTAGGTGTCCTCGTAATGCGGAGCCCATCATGGAAAGCCGGAGAGTGGATGAAAAGTTCAACCGTTTCGTCAAGGATCTTTCCGATCTCCCACGGGGATCGATAGGTCTGAGGGGGATGGGCAAAAAGGAGGAAATCGGTGATCAATGCATTGAGCCTCTCTGACTCCCTGAGGGTGATGGCCATCAGATGTTCCTGCTGTGGATCGAGAGAGAGCTCCGATTTTAACATCTGAATCGATCCGCTCAATGAGGCCAGCGGATTTCTGATCTCATGGGCCATCCCTGCGGCGAGGGCGCCGATGGCGGCCATCCGGTCGTATCGTTTCATCTGCTCTTCCATCTCTTTGAAACGGGTGATGTCCTGAAAGATGAGCGTATGCCCGATCACGGATCCTTTGGGGTCGGTCAGGGGAGAAATGGAAAACCCGAGATAAATCTTTTCTCCGTACTCTTCGGAAAAAAGGGTTTCATACCGCTTGTAATCGAGGGGGAAGCCTGACGCCTTACTTTTCAGCTCCCCAAGGACTCCGGCAATCTCTGGAAAAAGATCATAGATGGAGACATTCTTCAGCCCTTCTCCTTTCCGGTTCAGAATCTTTTCTGCGGTTCGGTTGAGGAAATTGATCCGGCCGTTGAAATCGATGGTGAGGAGCCCACTGTCAAGGCTCTGGACGATATTCCGGTTGAAGGCTTCGAGTTGATCGTAATCGACCTGCTTCTGGATGAGTTCACCCTTCTTCTTTTTCAATTCTTCGGAGATCGTGCTGCTCAGAAATGCCACAATGTAATAGGCGGCTAAATAGGTGATCAGGGAGTAGAAAACCTGGCTGGCCTCAGGCGTGACGAACTGACCCGGGAGGCGGATCCACTCGTAGAGCTGAAGGAGCAGGATGAGGCCGTAGAGAAAGGTGGAGAGCGATGCCGAATAGAAGGCCCCCCGTTTATAGAAGAGGATGCTGGTTCCGATAATCGTAAAGATGTAGGCAAGCGGAAAGAAGCTCTCCTTTCCGCCGGTAAAGGCGATGAGGCCCGCGATGAAGAGATGATCGATCACCAGCTGGATAAAGGTAAATCGACGGAGGTTTTTAACACGCTTTAGAAGAAACGCATAAACGATCGTCACCAGATAGAAGAGGCTGATAAAATAGTAGAACTGGTTGGTCATGGGGATGAAGAAATATTTCTTCTCGGAGAGCTGAAAGATATAAGCAATCGCGAGCAGGAGGGTGAGGATGATGACACGGGAGACCATCAATCCTTTCACATTTTTCAGGATTTTCTGCTGGGGGTCGAGAGGAATGTTCAGGTTCGAATTCATAAGTCCCCATTGTTGGCGTTAATTGGGACAGGTGAATTATTTAAATCCCAATTTCAGCATGAAGGGATGTTTTTTTAAAAACAGCCTGTTCTATTAAATATTTTAATGCACGGCCGAGGCCATCTGGAAGATTGGCAGATACATTGCGATGACGACCCCTCCGATCACCACTCCCAGAAAGACCATCAGGAAAGGTTCGAGGAGCGAGGTCAGGTTGCTTACGGCCACATCGACCTCGTCGTCATAGAAATCCGCAATTTTCGTCAGCATCGAATCCAAGGCGCCCGTTGATTCTCCGACGGAGATCATCTGGATCACCATGGGCGGAAAGACATTGCTCCGGCCCAGGGGGTCGGCAATGGTTTCACCCTCACGGATGCTGGCTCTGGCACTCAAGATGGCCGTTTCAATGGTCCTGTTTCCGGCCGTCCTCGAGACAATCAGGAGACCGTCGAGGATGGGAACACCGCTGCTCACGAGCGTTCCAAGCGTCCGAGCGAATCGGGCCACGGCGACTTTTTTGAGGAGCATTCCGAAGACAGGCACTTTCAAAATGAGTCGATCGATCAGGGTTTTTCCCGCCTCCGTCTTATAGAACTTTCTGAAAAGAAAGACGAGAAGGATGACTGCGGGAATGATGACAACGATATATTTCTGGATGATCTTGCTCATGGTGAGCACAATGAGGGTGGGGAGCGGAAGAGACTGGCCCGCCGATTTGAACATCGTCTCAAAGACCGGGATGACGAAGATCATCAGAATGATCACCACAAGGATGGCCACTGACACGATGATGGCGGGATAGATCATGGCGGACTTGACCTTCTTTCTCAGGGCTTCCGCTTTTTCGATATAGTTTGAGAGCCGGGTGAGGATATTATCGAGAATGCCTCCTTCCTCGCCCGCCACGACAAGGTTCGTATAGAGGTCATCAAAGGCGGCCGGATGCTTTTTAAGGGCTCCGGCAAAGGTGGACCCGCCTTCCACATCCTCTCTGATTTCTCTGAGGATATTCTTGAAGAGCTTATTTTCCTGCTGAGAAGAAAGGATATCCAGCGATTGGACCAGGGGTAGCCCGGCGTCGATCATCGTTGCCAATTGCCGGGTGAAGATGGCGATACTCCGCTGAGGGACCTTCTTCCCCATTGGCAGGGAGATCTTGAACTCCTTGCCTTTGGCTGCGATTTTTGTGGGGATGATGCTCTGCTGCCGGAGATGGATGCGGATGGCGGCTTCACTCGGAGCCTCCATCTCCCCCTTCTTGATCGATCCCTTCAGTGTCTTTCCTTCCCATTTAAAGATTGGCATAATTCACCTTTCCAGATTCTTCCCCTTGGTTAAAGAGGAAGAAAAATGACAATTTAGGTTGGTTTGCCCTGTCTCTCTCTCTTTCCGCCCATGATGCCCGCGTTGGATAACATCTGACGAAATTCATCGAGATTATGGCTGCGTTCTAAAGCGTCTTCCAGGGAGATAAAATGACGCTCCACAAGGGAGAGGAGGGCCTGGTTCATCGTCTGCATTCCGAATTTGGCCTGACCGACCTGCATCAGGGAATAGAGCTGCTGGATCTTGTCCTCACGGATCAGGTTCCGGATGGCAGGGTTCGGGATCAGGACCTCCATGGCCAGGGCCCGGCCTTTTCCTCCTAATTTTGGGAGAAGCTGCTGGGACAAAATTCCCTCAAGAACAAAGGAGAGCTGTGTCCGCACCTGCTGTTGCTGGTGGGGCGGGAAGACATCGATGATCCGGTTGATCGTCTCCACGCAGGAGTTCGTGTGCAGTGTGGCAAAAGTGAGATGACCTGTTTCAGCCGTCAGAAGGGCAGCCTGAATCGTTTCCAGATCCCTCATCTCACCGATGAGAATGATATCCGGGTCCTGGCGGAGGACGTGCCGCAGGGCGTGGGTAAAGCTTTTGGTGTCGGAGTTGACCTCCCGTTGATTGACGATGCAATTTTTGTGGCGATGGAGGTATTCGATCGGATCTTCGATCGTAATGATATGGGCATTTTGCTCATTATTGATCTTGTCGATCATGGCGGCAAGGGTGGTGGATTTCCCGGTGCCCGTGGGGCCTGTGACCAACACGAGGCCCTTTGGTTTCTTAATCAATTCATTGACGATGGGGGGGATTCCCAGTTCAGAAAAGTTGAGGATGTCGAAAGAGATGGCCCGGAAGGCTCCAGCCACAGCGCCTCTCTGCATATAGATGTTCCCCCGGAATCGGCTCAAACCTTTAATGCCAAAGGAGAAATCCAGTTCTGTCTCCTCCTCAAACTTGTGACGTTGTGCATCGGTGAGCACGCTGTAACAGAGCCGTTTCGTGTCGGGAGCAGTGAGAAGGGTTGCATCGACGCCCATTAACTTTCCATCGATCCTGCACTGGGGAGGAGAGCCTGTGGTGATATGCAAATCGGAGGCTTTCTTTTCTATCATGAGTTCAAGTAGTTTCTGTAATTCGATCATGTTTCCTCTTCTCCTTCTTTTAAAAGATTATCGATCGTCCATGGTCGATCGGAGCACTTCTTCGATCGTGGTCAATCCTTCTCGAATCTTAATGATCCCGCTCTGCCGGAGGGTCTTCATCCCTAACCGCATGGCTTCTTTCTTAACTTCCGAAGTCGATGCCCGGGAAAGGATAAGCTCCTTGATCTCTTCTTTGATCGCCATCACCTCATAGAGTCCGACCCGGCCTTTATAACCCGTATTATTACAGATCGAACATCCTTTCCCTTTATAAACCGGGAAAGATTTTACCTCATCCGGTGAAACCCCCAGATCGATCAGGAGCTGAGGGTGAACCTTGATGGGTTCCCGGCATTCCATGCAAATTTTTCGAATCAACCTCTGTGCCAGGATGAGGATGACCGCAGAGGAAATCAAAAAGGGCTCAATGCCCATATCGATCAAACGAGTCACGGTTCCAGGAGCATCATTGGTATGAACCGTGCTCAGGACGAGGTGTCCGGTGAGAGCGGCCTGAACCGCAATCTGGGCGGTTTCAAAGTCACGGACCTCGCCCACCATGATGATGTCCGGATCCTGTCGGAGGAACGCCCGGAGCGAAGAGGCAAAGGTTAGCCCGATCTCCTCATGCATCTGGACCTGATTGATCCCCATAAAATTATATTCCACGGGGTCTTCGGCAGTGGTGATATTCTCCGTCTCTTTATTCAATTCGGATAGAGCCGAATAGAGGGTCGTCGTCTTTCCACTCCCCGTGGGCCCGGTGACGAGAATCATCCCCACAGGTTTTCGGAGGGCATTCTTGAAATCCTCAAGGGATGATTCTTCGAACCCTAATTTGACCATGTCCAGTTGTAAAGACGATTTATCGAGGAGGCGAAGAACCACCTTTTCTCCGAAGAGGACAGGAACGGTGGAAACCCGGAAGTCCATCTCACGGCCTTTGCCGAGGCGCAATTTGATTCTCCCGTCCTGGGGAAGGCGCCTTTCAGCGATGTCGAGCTTGGACATGATTTTTAGACGGGAGACAATGGCATTTTTGATCTGGGTGGGGAGCGTCATCTCCCGTCTCATGACGCCATCGACACGGTATCTGACCCGGAAACTCTTCTCGTAAGGTTCAAAATGGACGTCACTGGCTCCCAATTTGATCGCCTTGATCAGGACCCCGTTGACGATTTTGATGATCGGACCTCCGATCTCATCTGTTTCATCCGCGGTCTGGTTTTCAACAACCTCAATATTATCGACCGCTCCATGGACCAGCTTGTCAAACTCATCGACATCGACCAAACTGGTGTCGATGAGGTCGAAATCAGAATCCGAGGATTTATCTTCATCAAGGGAGTAATCGAGGGCCTGGAAAGACGTCGTTCCCAGGCCAGCCACACTTCCCCCACCGCCGTAATATTTCTTTATGGCATCGACGATCTCCGTCTCGGAAGCCACTACTGGCTCAACATTAAAACCGGTCATAAATTTGATTTCATCGATGACGACAATGTTGCTTGGATCAGCCATCGCCAGTGTCAATTTGGGACCTACGCGATTAATGGGTATGATAAAGTATTTTTTTGAGATACTCGGGGGGATCAATTTAGTGACATTGGGGTTGATTTCGATTTTCGAGATTTTTACAGAGGGAACCCGGTACTGGGCGCTCAAGAAGGAAAGAAGCTCATCCTCTTTAATATAGCCCAACTTCACCAGATTGGACTCTAAACGCCCCCCCTTCAGTTTTTGCTCATCCTGCGCCTTTTTTAGTTGCTCAGGTGTAATAAAATTTCTTTTGATGAGCAGTTCGCCTAATCTTTCTGACAACTCCTACCCCCTCATAATAACCTACAACCATTTAGGAATATTAAATACAATGAACCGAATACAATTCGAATCTAAAGAAAGCAAGATGGGTGCCAAAAATTGACATTTTTTTAATCTATCGATATAATTAGGTTAATTTAATTCTATATTTTTTAATCTTTGATGAAACGATATAAAAAGGAGTTCCATTGGTTAATAATTATCCAGATTCTATCTTCAGGGAGAATAGAAGGGTAATCTGACAATGAAGGCGCTTCCTTTCCCAGGTTCGCTCTCAACGGTGATTTCCCCTTGATGAGCCTCGACAATCCACTTGCAGATGCTGAGCCCGAGACCGCTGCCTCCCTGTTCTCTTGAACGGGCCTTGTCCACTCTAAAAAATCGATTAAAAATCTTCTCTTGATCCTCTTTGGCAATTCCTATGCCCGTATCTGCAATGATGATTTTAACAAACGCTGCAGGTTTTTTTTCTTTTGGCATTAGCGGGTTTACGGAACCATTCATTTCTTTTTTCAGAGTGATCAGGATGCTTCCCCCCGCTTCAGTATATTTTATTCCGTTTTCAATCAAGTTGATAAAAAGTTCTCTCATACGGAGAGTATCTCCGAGAATATGGAGCTCCTCCTCGTGTTCCGCTTCGTGATTCGAAATTTGGATCCGAATGTTCTTGGGCTGAGCCAGAATCTTCATCTGCTCGGTCAACCCACTGATGAACGGGGTCAAATGAATATCTTCTCTATTCAATCGGATCTCACCGATATCCGCTCTTGAGAGAAGCAGGAGATCTTCCACGATCTTCGACATTCGATCGATCTCTTCAAGATTGCTCTCCAGAATCTGTTCATATTCGTGAAGCTGTCTTTTTTTCCGCAGGGCCACCTCCACTTCTCCCTTGAGGATGGTCAGGGGAGTTTTTAATTCATGAGAAGCGTCCGTGGTAAATTGTTTAATCTGGCGGAAAGACTGATCCAGTCGTGAGATCATCTCATTGAAAGTATCGATCAACCTTGATATCTCATCCTTCACTTTGAGGGTCTGGATTCTCTGGTTCAAATTTTGCGAGGTGATCATTCGAGCTGTCTGGGTGACCCGATCGACCGGTTTTAATGCTTTATGGGCAAGGAATTGTCCTCCCAGGCTGGCGATCAGGAGAATCGATGGAACAGTGACAAGGAGAATGATCAACAGGGTGTTGAGGGCATCCTCCACATCTTCAAGGGAGGAGGCGACCTGAATCATTTTAGTTACGTGGTTTTGTTCTTTCACAGGGTAGGTAATGATACGCAACGGGGTGTTTCTAAGGGAGCGATTGGTTTCATAAGTGATCAAACCCTTTGATGCATTCCTGAGAGCATTCAGGCTGATCGGAAGCCGGGCGCTTTTTAAGTTTTCGGACCTTCGCCCGATCCTTCCCGATTCGTCGAGAACCTGGATGAATTTCCCGATCGGTTTTAAATTCATCGAAGTCTCAAGGGTCTGATCGATGCTCCCAAAATCGAATTTCGATAATGGCGAAGTTGATTCTGAAGCAATCAGTTCGGCAAGAGACCTCAATTTATGATCCACGTCACGATAGAGGCTTCGAGAGAGGGTGAGGTATAAAAAACTGCTGAAGGAGATCAATAGAATTCCCAGGATGAGAACATACCATAGGGTGAGTTTAAAACGGAGGCTCCTAAAGTCCATTGAATTCCTTTTTAGAATTTTCCTGGCCTGCACCATGCTCGGTTCAGGGCTTGCTTGGAGAGAGGATATATCCAACCCCCCGGATGGTATGAATCAATTTAGGTTCGAACCCCTTATCGATCTTCTTCCTGAGGTAGTTGACATAGACATCGATGACATTGGTCATGGAATCGAAGTGATAATCCCAGACATGCTCGGAAATCATCGTCCGTGTCAGCACCTTGTTCGGATTCCTCATAAAATATTCCAAAAGCCCATATTCCTTGCTGGTGAGCTCGATCTCTGTCTCTCCTCTTATGACCCTGTGGGTCACCGGAGATAGGGTTAAATCAGCCAACTTTAGAACAGGCTCCGCATCCGCCCTTTCCCTGCGCAAAAGAGCGCGAACCCTGGCCAAAAATACTTGAAATTCGAAAGGTTTGGTTAAATAGTCATCGCATCCCGAGTCCAAACCTTTCACAATATCCTCGGCCGTGTCTTTTGCCGTGACCACCAGAATGGGAACCTTATTCTTATTGATCCGGATTTTCCTCAAAACCTCCAGGCCGGATATTTTGGGGATCATTAAATCGAGCACAATCAAGTCGTAATCGTTGACTTCAGACATATAGAGGCCTGACTCTCCATCGAAAGCCGTATCAACAGCATAGTGTTCTTCTTCGAGTCCTTTTTTAATAAAATTGGCTACTTTGGCCTCGTCTTCTATGACAAGAATTCTCATAAGCAATTTCCACACGGTTCAGGATGTAATCTTTATAACATTATAAATTTAATATAAAAAATTGCAATATCAATTCTTTTTCCCTTTTGCTTGACACCATCCCACCAACTCTGTTAGCATTTTGAAAATTTTTCAAACCGGAGAGGCGATCCTTGATCAAGCTGGCAGGAATCCAGATATCTTGCAGTGAGGAGAAAGAAAAGACTATAGAAAAAGCGACAAAATTTGCGCAAATTGCTGTCGAGCGGGGGGCCCATATCATCTGCTTTCAGGAGCTGTTTACTACCCACTGGTTTCCAAGAGAGATGAACCCCGGCCATTTTCTTTTGGCCGAGACAGTGGAAGGCCCAACCGTAATGAGGATGAGAGAATTGGCAAAACAGCACGGGGTGGTTTTGGTCTGTCCCATTTTTGAAAAAGACAAGGAGGCGTTTTATAATTCTGCGGTGGTCATCAATACGGAAGGAGAGGTTTTGGGAATCTATCGGAAGGTCCATGTTCCACAGATTCCCCTCTGGGAAGAGAGGTTCTACTTCTCTTCAGGCAACCTCGGATTTCCTGTGTTTCAAACGAAATTTGGAATGATCGGCGTTCAAATCTGTTGGGACAATTTTTTCCCGGAGGGATCCAGAATATTGGCCCTGAAGGGGGCCCAGATCATCTTTGCCCCTACGGCAGCCGCCTTTGCCTCACAGGAAAGATGGAGGACAGTGATTTCGAGCCATGCGATGACCAATGGTGTGTTTATCTTCAGGGTGAACCGGGTGGGAAGCGAAGAGAAACAGGATTTCTATGGTAAATCTTTCTGTGTGTCTCCGGAAGGGGAATTGATGGACAAACCAAGCGGAATGAAGGAAGGCATCGCCTTGATTGACGTCGACCTTAAACACATTGACCGGGCCAGAAAGGAATGGCCTTTTTTAAAAGAGAGGAAACCGGAAACGTATCGGGAGATCATTGAATAAAGCCACATAGAAGATGGGCTACGTCCAACGGTAACGATGCCCTTATCGTAAATAAAATAAAAGGCTACGTCTGTCGTGCTTAATTCTTTTAAACGTAACCGTTACCGAATGACGATACGGGCTTCGTCACCATAACCATAACCGATTAACCCTCAACCCAAAGGCAGACCAATGAACAAAAGAAAATTTATTAAGGAATACTTAGAGCCGATACTCATCGCCATATTGATCGCTCTTTTTATTCGAACCTTTATTGTTCAAGCCTTTAAAATTCCCTCCAGTTCGATGGAACCAACCCTTCAGGTCGGGGATCATATCCTTGTCAGTAAATTTATTTATGGGATTAAAATCCCCTTTACCCAGGCCAAACTGTTTCAATATAAAAATCCTCAGAGAGGAGATGTGATCGTTTTCATCTTTCCCAAAGACTCTTCAAAGGATTTCATCAAGAGAGTGGTTGGAATCAGTGGGGATCGGGTCGATATCGAGGGGGACAAAGTTTATATCAATGGAAAGCAAATGGAGGACCCGTGGGGGTATTACGACACAAAAAACGAGTGGAGGAGAACCCTTGGCCCAGTGGGCCCTTTTGAACATGTGGTTGTGCCGGAAGATCACCTCTTTGTCCTGGGAGATAACCGGGACAACAGTCAGGACAGCCGTTTTTGGGGATTTGTCCATCTGAGCGAGGTGAGGGGGAAAGCTTTTATCATTTATTTTTCAGGACCAAGTTTCTTAAATATTTTATTCCCGTGGATATGGGATGAGATCAGGTGGAGAAGGTTTGGCAAGTTCATTTATTGATTTCGGAAGACATTTGTTTTGGCCCATTCGATATCTTTTCTGATCTGCTCGATTAACATTTCTATTGAAGTAAAACGGATTTCATCACGGATTCTTTTCGTAAAGCACACCTGGAGGTCCTCGCCGTAAATCTCACGATCAAAGTTTAAGATATGAACCTCCAATGACACAGCGTTTGCATTAAAGGTCGGATTGAATCCGATATTGGCAAGGCCATTGAAACACTGGCCATGCAAATTCACCCTGACCGCATACACCCCGGGCTTGGGATAAAGCTCTTCAGTCATTTCAAGATTGGCCGTGGGAATACCAAGAGTATGACCCCTTTTCGCCCCCTCGATCACACGCCCGATCACCGGATAATCTCTTCCCATTAATTTCGAAGCCTTTTCAACCTCTCCATCCCCGATAAGGTCTCTGATCTTGGAACTGCTGACGATGGCGTCATCAACGGTTAATGCCTCCACCACCTCGACTTCAATTCCAAATCTGGCGCAATTTTCTTTAAGGGAATCGACATCCCCGCTCTTCTCTTTGCCAAATCGATAATTATATCCGACAAAAATCTTTTTAGCTCCGACTTTCCCCGCCAGGATGCTTTTTACAAATTCAGGAGGTGAAAGCCATGCAAAAGCCATGGTAAATTGAATGCAAAGGACTTTGTCCACCCCGGTTTCTTCGATGAACATCATTTTCTTTTTAAACGGGGTGAGCAGGGGAGGGCATTGATCGGGGGAAAGTATTTTCAGGGGATGGGGTTCAAAGGTGATGACAACGGATTCCCCGCCAATCTTTCTGGCTTCCTCTTTGACTTTTTTAAATATTCTCTGGTGCCCGAGATGAACGCCATCAAAATTTCCCAGTGTGACCACGGGATTCCTGAAGGGTCCTTTTAAATTTTCAATTCCTTTGATGATTTCCATGGTGATAATTTTCGTCTTGATTAAAAATTAGCGCTTATCGTTGTCGAAACTCGTATCGAGGCTCGTATATGGAATCTGGATGCTCGAGATTCATTTTCCGAGTTTCGGGCTTCGATACCAGCATCGTCACCGTTAAACTCTAATGGGGGTTCAACGTATGATCACTTGACTTTAATCGAAAAAAATATAAAATAGTATCTGACTTTTTTCAATGCAGTGATTTGCAGAGGCCGAAGTGGCGGAATTGGTAGACGCGCTAGATTCAGGGTCTAGTGGGGAGTAGTCCCCGTGGGGGTTCAAGTCCCTTCTTCGGCACCAACCTTCCTCGTTTATCGTTGTCGAAGCTCGTATCGAGGCTCAATAATGGAAACTGGATACTCGAGCTTCGTTTTTCGAGCTTCGGGCTTCGATACCAGCATCGTCACCGTTAACCTTTTGACTCCTTCTACCATTACTTCGTTTTTGAAGAAAGATTCATGTCGAATTTGAAGAAGTCGGTAGTTGCAACCAATCGGGTCGAAGTTTTTGGAGTGGGTCCTGTTCCTTCCTTGAAACATTCAAGAACTCCTCCTTTATCCGAACCCATCTGGCCTGTTTTAGGATCGATCTTCATAAACTCGATCCCTTCGGGAATGGGGAAGGCTTTAATGTCTTTGTCCTTCAACGCCCTTGACATAAAAGCGACCCAGATGGGAGAGGCCGCACGAGCGCCGGTCTCATTTTCACCAAGGGACCTCTCTTCATCGAAACCCACCCATACACCGGTGAGGAGTTCGGGAGTATAACCGACAAACCAGGCGTCGAAAAATTGATCGGTTGTGCCTGTTTTTGCCGCCACAGGCCTTCCGAGCGCTTTTGCCCTCCATCCTGTTCCACTCCGAACCGCGCTCTCGAGAAGGTGTGTGATGAGAAAAGCTGTTTGAGTACTGATGACCTGGTCGACATGATTTAATTCGCCGGGATGATTGAGGGGGAGATGCTCTTCGAGTAAATTTCCGTCCCGGTCGAGAATTTTTTTAATAAAAAGAGGTGTGAACTTTTTCCCCTGATTGCCAAAGACAGCATAGGCTTTCGTTAATTCATAAAGCGAGAGACCCGAGGAACCCAGGGCCATGGCAAGGTTGTCGTGGAGTGAAGATGATATCCCAAGATTTCGGGCATAATCCCTGATGTAATCAATTCCGATATCGCGGGCAATCTTCACGGTGACGACATTCATCGAATGGGTGAGCGCATTTCTGAGGGTGGTCGGCCCCAAAAATTTGTCTTCAAAATTTTTCGGTCTCCATTTTTTGTTTCCGAATTCGAACACGATCGGAGCGTCAACAACAATCGAAGCAGGGGTATAACCTTTATCTAAAGCCGAAGCGAAGATAATGGGTTTAAAAGCTGATCCGCTCTGTCTTCTGGCCTGGGTAACCCGGTTGAACTGACTTTTTCTGAAATCTCTTCCGCCCACCATTGCCCTGACATATCCTGATTCTAATTCGAAGCAGAACAATGCCCCTTCTAAAATGGAAGCCATCTCGCCGGGGCGGTACTTCTGTCTGTTTTCTATCTCTTTTAATCCGGATTCAAGCGCTTCCTGAGCGATGTTTTGGGCATAGAGATCGATGGTTGTATGGACCTGGAGGCCGCCTTTATAAAGGGCATCTTTTCCATATCTCTCTTCGATATATCTCCTCACATGCTCGACAAAATGGGGGGCTTTTTCAAAAGAAAGGCTTTGCTTTCCCTTAACCTTTAACGGGGTCTGTAATGCTCTCAGAGATTCACTATGAGAGGTATATCCTTCTTCAACCATCCGGTTCAGAATGTAGATCTGCCTCTTTCTTGCTTGTTCGGGGTGTTGATGAGGAGAATATTTGGAGGGGGCCTGGGGAAGTCCTGCAAGCAGGGCGGATTCCGCAAGATTCAGCTCTTGAACATCCTTTCCGAAATAATTTTCAGAAGCAACTGCAACTCCATAAGCTCCGTGTCCTAAATAGATTTGATTAAGATAGAGATGAAGTATCTCCTCCTTGGAAAGATACTTCTCAATTTTAAAGGACAGGATGGCCTCACGTATCTTCCTCGAGAAACTCTTTTCTGGGGTAAGGAGAAGCGACTTGACAACCTGCTGAGTGATGGTGCTGCCGCCCTGTATGATCTCTCCGGAGAAGATATTTTTAAAAAGCGCTCGCAAAATAGCCCAGTAGTCCAATCCCTTATGCTGAAAAAATCTGGCGTCCTCTCCTGCGACAAAGGCTTGAATTAAATGATTGGGGAGCCTATCAAGAGAGATGACCTCTCTCTTCTCCATAAAAAATTCTCCAATCAGCTCTCCATTTTCAGAAAAAATTTTGGTGATGGCAGGAGGTTTATAATTCTTTAAACTTTCAATGCTTGGAAGATCGTGGCTGAAATAGAAGTAGGAGACGCCTCCAAATACGATGATGGAAGTTAGAGATACCATCAGTATTGAAATCAAAACCTTAGCCGTTTTTTCTGTTAAAGGTGATTTCATAATTATTATAAGGTGTTAGAGCAAAGAACATCAGATATTTCTTGACTTCTTAGCCCAAAATATACAATAATGACGGAGATTTTTCAATTAATTTCCATTTGTCTCCTTCCCTCCTGATGGAGAGAATAAAAAGGAGCAATCCATGGCCCATAAACCACTCGAGACACTTTCAATCTTGATCCCTGTTTATAATGAAGTAGACAATATCTTGCCATTGTTTGAAAGATTAAGCGCGGCGCTTAAGAAGACAGAAAGGCCTTATGAAGTGATCTTCATTGATGATGGGAGCACGGATGGAACCCTGGACGCTTTAATAGACATCAACCGCAAAAATCAGAATATAAAGATTATCAGTTTTACCCGTAATTTTGGTCAGACGGCGGCATTGAGCGCCGGGATCGATTCCTGCAAGGGAGATATTATCATTCCGATGGATGGTGATCTTCAAAATGATCCGGAGGATATTCTCCTTCTTCTCCAAAAAATCGAGGAAGGTTACGATGTTGTGAGCGGATGGAGAAAAGACCGCAAAGATCCCTTCTTGAACCGAAGATTGCCATCCGTCATTGCCAATAAGATGATTTCGTTCATCGGCGGCGTTCACCTTCATGATTACGGGTGTACGTTGAAGGCGTATCGAAAAGATATTTTGAAGAATATCCGTCTCTATGGCGAGATGCACCGTTTCATTCCCATTTATGCAAAGTGGGTGGGGGCCCATGTAACTGAGGTTCCTGTTAAACATCTTGCAAGAAAGGCCGGTTCTTCAAAATATGGGATAGGCAGAGTCTTCAAAGTGATTCTAGATCTGATGGTGGTGAAGTTCCTTATGTCCTATTCGCAAAAACCCATCTATGTCTTCGGTGGAATGGGGCTGTTGATGGTTTTGGGTGCTTTTATCTCCGGGGGATACGCCATTTACCTGAAACTCTTAAAGGGGGTTTCATTTATTTTAACCCCTTTGCCACTGTTAAGCGTCCTTCTTTTAATGCTGGGTTTTCTTTCCATTCTAATGGGTTTTTTGGCGGAGATCCTGACCAGAACTTACTACGAATCGCAAGGAAAACCCACTTATCATATTAAGGAGACCATCCCATAGTATAAATATGGATGAACGTTTATCGTTGTCGAAGCTCGTATCGAAGCAAGAGGCTCGAAACTTGAAGCTCGAGTATCCAGCATCCATATACGAGCCTCGATACCAGCTTCGACAACGTCAAACGTCAATTTTAGTTCAACGATACGGGCCTCGTTACCCTTACCATTAGACTTTTTAGGCAATTAGTATGTGCGGCATCGTAGGATTTCTCACCTCAAATCCATCCGATATTCCCGACCACCAAATTCTACAAAGGATGCGGGATCTCCTGACCCATCGCGGGCCAGACGACCAGGGCGAGTATATTCGGTCCCTGAATGAAAAAGGTCCTTTTCTCTTTTTGGGACATCGACGATTAAGCATCATCGATCTGGTTTCAGGTCAACAACCCCTTTCTAATGAGGATGGAACGGTATGGGTCATCTTTAACGGAGAGATATATAATTTCAAAGAATTGAGGGAAAAATTAAGAACACTTGGCCACCGGTTTGCGACCAAGTCAGATACCGAAGTCATCGTCCATTCCTATGAAGAGTATGGAGAAGGATGTTTCAAACATCTGAATGGGATGTTTGCCCTTGGAATCTGGGATGAGCGCAAAAAACAACTCCTCCTTGCGAGGGACCGGCTCGGAAAGAAACCTCTCTATTATAGCGCTCTCCCTGGTACATTCTTATTTTCTTCAGAATTGAAAGCGATTATGGCCTACCCCAAATTCAAACGAAAGATTTCATCTCTTTCTCTGATGAAATATCTTTTCTATGAATTTATCCCCTCACCGCATACCATCTTTGAAGATGCGATGAAACTTCCGGCTGCCTCCTGCCTGATCTGGAAAGATGGAAAAAGGGAAATAAAAGAATATTGGACCCCATTTGATACGGGAGAGGTGAAAGACATTTCAGGGGAGGAGGCTGAGTTGAGAATGATCGATCTCCTGAGAACATCGGTCAAAAGGAGACTCATCAGCGATGTTCCTCTGGGTATTTTTTTAAGCGGAGGAATTGATTCAAGCGCGGTGGCCGCCTTTGCCCAAAGAGAAGCGCCCGGAAAGGTGAAAACATTTTCCATTGGCTTTGAAGACCCATCGTTTGACGAATCGGGATATGCCTCCCTTGCGTCCGCTTTTCTCGAAACAGAACATTATGAACAGAGGATGACCCCCGAGGATTTGCTTGCCGTTGTTCCTCAATTGCCCGATATCTTAGATGAACCGATGGCGGATGCCTCCATCCTGCCCACTTTTCTTCTTTCTAAATTCACAAGGAAGCATGTAACAGTTGCCCTGGGTGGAGACGGAGGAGATGAGTTATTTGCGGGGTATCCCACCTATCTTGCTCATAAACTGGCTAAACCTTATGAGAATTATTTAGGTTGGCTTCATCCGCTTGCAACCTATCTTGGGAATTTACTTCCTGTATCCGATAATAACATCAGTTTCGATTTTAAGGTGAAGAAATTTCTCTCCGGCATCGGCTATCCCGATGGGATCAGAAATTCGATCTGGTTAGGATCCTTTCCTTTCATAGAAAATGAAAAAGTATTATCTGACGAGATTCGTAACCCATTCAATCGAGATCGATTGGTTGAAGACCTCGTGCGATATGAGAAGGGTTATCCATTGAATGACCGAATGACCCTACTGCAATACCTCGATTTAAAACTCTATCTCCAGGAAGCGATTCTGGTTAAGGTAGATCGAGCCAGCATGGCCTGTTCTCTTGAGGTGAGAGCGCCTTTTCTGGATTATGAGTTAGTCGAGTTTGTCATGGGACTTCCTTCCAAACTTAAATTAAAGGGATTTACGTCGAAATACATTTTAAAAAAGGCGATGGAGAAATTTCTTCCGCCCAGGGTGGTCCATAGGCCCAAAAAAGGATTTGGCGTTCCCATTGCCAAATGGGTAAAGGGGCCGCTGAAGGAGTTGTTTAGAGATATGCTGTCGTTGGAAAGGATAGAAAGGGAAGGGTTCTTAAACCCTGAATATGTGGCTGACCTGCTTGAAGATCACGTAAAAAACAAGAAGGACAACCGAAAACCACTCTGGACCCTCCTCATCTGGCAACTCTGGGTCGATCGTTATCATCCCTCACATTGATCTTGTTCATATCATTCCGGCAGACCCATAAGAGGTCTGGTTGACAAAACCTATTTTTTAGTTTAGAAATGAATACTCGTTCATAAAATGAATTAACATTGATGACCAGGAGAGAATCGTATGGAAACGATCGGCAGGAAGAAGAGGGAACACCTGGTCCACCGGGGAGAGATCCTTCGGGCGGCGGAAAAGGTCTTTGCCGCCAAGGGTTTTTTCCAGACGACCATGAGCGAAATTGCCCAGGCAGCGGAGTTTGGAACGGGAACCCTTTACAAATACTTCAAATCGAAAGAAGACCTTTATTTTACCCTTATCGACGAGAAAACGGATGAAATCAATCGTCTGGTCAAGGCCGAACTCTCCCGGAAAACTTCCGCCATCGAAAAGATCAAAAAAGTCCTGATCCTCGAGCTGGAATTCATTGAACGGAACCGGGATTTTTTCAGGATCTATACCTCGGAAGGAAGCCGTTTTGAATGGTCGATCAAAGACGATTGCGGAAAAAAGATCCACGATAAGATGGTGGACTATATCCATCTCCTTGCCCAGGTTTTAAAGCAGGGAATGAATTCGGGTGAGTTAAAAGCCATGAACCCCCTGGATTTAGCTCATGCCTTCGAAGGAATCGTTCATTCTTTTATCTTTGAGTGGCTGATCAGTCCGGAATCATATCCGCTCATTTCAAAGGTGGAAACCATTTTAGAGATCTTCTTAAAAGGAACCGAAAAGAGGGAAAGGAGGAAATAGGTTGATGAGAACGAGATGGTCTGTGGGATTGGCTTTAGGAATTCTCCTCTCCGCAGGAGTGGTTTTGGCCCAGGAGTCCCAGAAGCCGCTGACCCTTGAGGAGAGCATCAAGATCGCTTTGGATCGTAACTTAAAACTTCATTCTTCGATGGAGGGCGTGGCGGGCTCCGAATTCAGAAGAAAGGCCGCCATGACTGATTTCTTTGCAAAATGGACAGGACAGTATGGTTACACTTATTATAACAGTCCAACGGTTGTTGGTTTTTTTGGAGGCGGTGTGACGGGAGCAGACCGGAATGTCTACAACTTAGGGACCACCGTTAGCCAGCCCCTTTTCGCAGGAGGCTCCATCCTCTCAAATTATCGTCTTGAGAAACTGGGCGTGGATGTCTCGAAAACGGATGTGGAGACGGTTAAAAGGGACATTGTGCTTCAGGTGAGAGAAGGATACTTCAATATCTTGAGGGCTGAGAAATTTCTGGATGTGGCCCGCCAGACGGTCAAACAATTTACAGCCCAGTTGGAGGTAACCCGAGCTTTTTTTGAGGTGGGGATCGTTCCCAAGAATGATGTCCTTCAGGCAGAGGTGAGGCTTGCCAATGCAAAACAGGGGCTGGTCAGGGCAGAAAGTGACGTGGTTTTGGCCAAGGCTTCATTTAATTCATTGCTTCGCAATGAAATTAATACGCCTTTCCATATTATCGATATTCTCAGTTACGCGCCATTTAAACTTCCATTTGAAGAATCCCTCAAGGAGGCGTTTGAAAAGAGACCGGAGATAAAGGCGGCCGGATTGAAGATCGAACAGGCCAAGGAAGGGGTGAAGATTGCGAAGAGCGGATTCTTTCCCACTATTAATCTTTCGGGCAATTATTCCCGATTTTCAGAGGAGCCTACGCTCATGGGCGATCTTCGAAGTGAGAGATGGACCATCCAGGGCATTGCAACGATTACCCTCGGGGATTGGGGAAAGACCGCGCATAAAGTTGGAGAGAGCAAGGTAAAGGTGACACAGGCCGAGGATGCAAAAGTTCAATTGGTCGAGGGGATCACCCTGGATGTTAAGAATGGCCATCAGGTTATGCTGGTTGCTGAAAAAAATATCGGCGTGGCGGAAAAAGCAATTGAGCAGGCAGAAGAGAATTTGAGGATGAATGAGGAACGATATAAACATCAGGTGGCCACAGCCACCGATGTTCTCGATGCAGTCACTTTGTTGGCTCAGGCAAGGGTCAATTACTATGGAGCCTTAAGCGATTTTAATATCGCCAAAGCAAGACTGGAACGGGCCATGGGAAGGATGTATCCGTAAAAAAACAGTGAATAGTAAATAGCTTGAGAGTACCGAGTTCTTAACGATCAAGATAGCTTGATTTTGCCTTCCTTTGCAAGTGTGATTTTCATCTGCGAGAGTTGAATCGCTAAATCGATCCACTGTTGCGTGAGTTTTTTAAATCGTTT